>Ga0209429_10000582_pt1 | contig 24155 bp, 18 predicted proteins | sample BarGraNGADG00212_3_FD_184493 | JGI IMG/M metagenome (GOLD analysis project Ga0209429, IMG submission 184493) | Arctic peat soil microbial communities from Barrow, Alaska - Barrow Graham LP Ref core NGADG0004-212 (SPAdes) (version 2) | ecosystem: Environmental > Terrestrial > Soil > Wetlands >...
AAACATGATCCTTGTTGCTTCTGATATTGCCGCTATTGTAAACGGAAAACTGACAGGAAACCCCGGTCTTCAGGTTACAGATATTATTACTGACAGCCGGCAGTTAAGTTTTACGGAAGGTATGGCATTCCTTGCAATCCGCGGGATACATCATGACGGACATATTTTCGTTGAGAATCTTTTCAGGAAAGGGATCAGGATCTTCATCGTTGAGAAACTGCCCGTGAATATTGCATTTTTTTCCGGGGCTGCATTTATTGTTTCAGAAAACAGCATAGATGCACTTCAGCTTCTTGCCACTTATAAAAGGAAGAATTTTAAGTCGCCCGTTATTGCTGTCACAGGAAGTACCGGAAAAACTATTGTGAAGGAATGGCTTGCTGATATATTTGGACTTACCACATCAGTTATAAGAAGCCCTAAAAGTTATAATTCCCAGATTGGCGTTCCTCTGTCGGTCTGGAGACTGGATGAAAAATATAAACTTGGAATTTTTGAAGCAGGTATCTCGATGCCGGGGGAGATGGAAAAGCTTAAGAAGGTCATAAACCCTGATATTGGGGTAATTACCAATATTGGTGATGCCCACAGTGAGAATTTCGCTGATAACAAAGCAAAAGCTGCCGAAAAACTTAAGCTTTTTAAAAATGTCTCATTGATAATCTATTGCAGCGATCAGGAGCTCCTTAAACAATTGATCGGAAACAGCAGTACTTTCAAAAATAAAGAGATTATTGATTGGTCCTGGAAAAACGAGAATGCAAGAATTTTTGTAATGAAGAACTCATTAAAGAAAGGCAATACTTCTGTTAATCTGGTATTTAATGGAATAACTAACAGTTTTGAAATACCTTTCACCGACAGGGCCTCTGTTGAGAATGCTGTTACTGTTGCTGCAGTATGTCTGGCTATGGGAACAGGAGCCGATATTATCAGGCAGGGGCTTTCAAAGCTTGTATCAGTTGCCATGAGGATGGAAATGAAGAGCGGTATCAACGGCTGTCAGCTGATTGAAGATTATTATAACTCCGATCCCGGTTCGCTTGGAATGGCTCTTGAATATCTGAAGTCGCAGAACAAAAGAAAAACCACACTTATACTTTCCGATTTTGTCCAGAGCGGAAGAGATGAAAAGGAACTCTATGGCGAAGTGGCTGGTTTAATTAAGAAAACAGGTATTGATAAATTCATCGGCATTGGAGAAGCTCTTACCCGCAACAGATCTTTGTTCGGAACTAATGCAAGATTTTATTATTCTACAGGTGAGTTTGTACGTAATTTTAACGGAGGTGACTTTGAAAATGAGATGATCCTTCTAAAAGGAGCGAGGATCTATGAGTTTGAAGAGATTGGCAAACTGCTTGAACAACAGGTACATCAGACAGTTCTTGAAATAAACCTTGATGCCATCTCTCACAATCTTAATGAATTCAGGCGTTGTTTAAATCCGGGGACACGAATAATGGCAATGGTAAAAGCATTTGCTTATGGAGCCGGACCTTCAGAGATTGCCGGGTTACTTGAGTTTCACAGGGTCAGCTACCTGGGTGTTGCTATTGCCGACGAAGGTGTTGAATTACGGAATGCAGGTGTTACGCTCCCTGTAATGGTTATGAATCCCGATCCGGCCGGTTTCGAAATTATGATAAAATATAATCTTGAGCCTGAGATATTCAGCTTTTCAGTTTTTGATAAATTTATCGAAGTTGCATCAAAGCATGGGTTGGTTCATTATCCTGTTCATATTAAAATTGATTCCGGAATGCACCGGCTGGGCTTTATGCCTGAAGATGTCGCAGAGATTGCAGTGAGGATTAAGACTACGGATTTTATAAAGGTTATTTCAGTTTTTTCGCATCTGGCAGCAAGCGAGGATCCCTCATCAGACTCATTTACCAACAGGCAGGTCGGGGTTTTTCTGAAAGCAGCTTCTCAGATTGAGGACACAATAGGATATCCTTTCTTACGGCATATTCTTAATTCTGCCGGTATAGTCCGTTTCCCTCAATACCAGTTTGATATGGTACGGCCCGGCATAGGAATATATGGAGGAGGCAACTATGATGGCATGAACCTTATGACAGTGGGCCGTTTTAAAACAAGAATAATACAAACGAAAAAGATCCCGGCAAACGATCCGGTAGGTTATAATTGCGCAGATGTATCAGACAATGAGCGAATTATAGCAATTCTTCCGGTTGGTTATGCCGATGGACTTAACAGGAAACTGGGCAACAGAAACGGGAGTCTGTTTATCAAAGGAGTCAGAGTGCCAATAATAGGAAATATCTGTATGGATATGTGTATGGCAGATATTACCGGATTAAATTCTGAGCCTGGTGATGAAGCCGAAATTTTTGGTGAGAACATTACCATTTTCGAAATTGCCGGTAAATGCGGCACAATTCCTTATGAGATACTTACCTCAATTCCCGGCCGTGTAAAAAGAGTATTTTTCAGGGAATGAAACAGGATGACAGGTTTTTTACCCCAATTCGCTTATATACTCAAGGATTTTTGAATCCGCGATAATAATCTTTCTGCCTTTCAATTCAATAATACCTTCTGAGGCAAAGTTTGATAATGTTCGTATTGCGTTGGAAGTGGTCATGTTTGAAAGGCTGGCAATATCCTCCCTTGGAAGAGATACCTGTAGTGTCATCCCGTCAGCATCAACGCCGTAAGTATCCCGAAGGATCAGCAGGGCTTCTGCAAGGCGGCCCCTGATATGTTTCTGGGTGAGCGATACGGTTCTAAGGTTCGAAACTCCCAGCTCTTCGGCAATAACCTTCATAAATTTTAGAGAAAGATCATTGTTTTTCTTCAGGATCTTTAAAACAGTGTTTTTTTCAAAAATGCAGATTGCTGTTTCTTCAATAGCGGCTGCAGAAAATGAATGAATGTTCTCAGTAAAAAGAGTATGGTATCCGATGATCCCCTGCTGTTTTACCATTTTTATAATCTGATCTCTTCCTCCTGCGCCTCCTTTGAAAACTTTTACTTTACCCGAGGCAAGACAAATCAGTCCGCGGGTTTTCCCCCCTTCCTTAAAGATAAGCGCCCCCCTCTTGTATATGGTATAAGAATGATTCTCTGCAAGAGCCTCCTTATCTTTTTGATTCAGTCCCTTGAAAACGGATAAAGAACCTTCAAGACATAATTCTATATACGGATTTAAATACTGCATAATAATATTATGTTAAAAAACATAGCAAAGGTAACAGCAAGTGGCAATAAAAAATTAATTTAACAAATTTTAACATATTCAAATACAGGCACTTGTAAGATGATGTTTTCTTAAAATTGTTTAAAACACCCCGTCATGACCCTTTGGTCAGGGGGAGCAGGTAGGCTTTTGAGACAACTTTCTGAAGATTGATCAGTAACTGGCAACGAGAGGCATTCTTCTGCCTGCACCGAATGCTTTAGATGATATTCTTAAAACGGGGGGGGCCTGGTATCTCTTGTATTCGTTGTAGTTGATCATCTTAATGACTTTAATAACAGTAGTTTCGTCAAACCCATCGCTGATGATTCGTTCTGCAGGCTTTTGCAGCTCAATATACTGGTATAAAATTGCATCGAGTATCTTGTAATCGGGCAATGAATCTGAATCAAGCTGCCCGGGTTTTAACTCAGCTGAAGGAAGCTTGTTGATGGTATTTTCAGGAATAATCTCCCTCTCCCTGTTGATAAAACCGGCAAGCTTGTAAATATCTGTTTTATAAACATCTCCTATTACAGATAGGCCGCCTGCCATATCACCGTAAAGAGTACCGTAGCCTACTGCGGCTTCACTTTTATTTGAAGTGTTGAGCAGGATGCATCTGTACTTGTTCGATACCGCCATAAGAAGTAGTGCCCTTATTCGGGCCTGGATATTCTCCTCCGTTACATCAGGCTTCCTTCCGGAAAACAATGGTGCAAGTTCCTCCTCAAATGCCCTGAAAGGTTTTTCGATATTAATGATGTCATATTTAATATTCAGGTTCATGGCCAATGCAACAGCGTCTTTTACAGAATGATCTGATGAATAACGCGATGGCATAAGCAAAACCCTTACGTTCTCATTTCCTAAAGCTTCAGCAGCCAGAGAGAGACATACTGCAGAATCAATTCCACCGGAGAGACCGATTATGCAATTTTTAAAGTTCATTTTTACAAAATAATCGCGGATGCCTGTCACCAGTGCTTTGTGTATCAGGTGTATTGTTTCAAAGGGATACTCTTTTTTAAAAATAGCTCCGGATAGAATATCTTCTGTCGCGAATGTCTCAACAGCTTCCTCAAAAAAGGGTAACTGACGAAATAAATCTCCCTTATTATTTATTATTCTTGAAGCACCATCGAAAATAAGTTCAGTATTTGCACCTGTCTGATTAACGGATATCACAGGGATCTTATATTTCACAGCTTTAGCCCTGAAGATATTTTTCTTTGCCTCAATTTTTGTATATGAAAAAGGTGATGCTGAAATGTTTATGATGATGTCAGGGTTCTGTTTTGAAAGCTCCTCCATGGGAGAAACTTTATACAACCTGGTTTTCTCGAATTCATTATCGAAGGGCTGTTCATCCCACAGATCTTCACAGATGGTAATTGCCAGTTTTAGTCCTTTGAAAATAAAAGTTGAAAACTTGTTTTCAGGTTCGAAATAGCGGTATTCATCAAAGATATCATAAGTGGGAAGCAATGCTTTGTTAGCTGAAAATATCACTTTTCCTTCAGAAAGCAGAAGCGCTGAATTATGAAGCTTCTTACCTTCAGGATTTATATTGAGAGTCGGAGATCCTACAATAGCTGCTATCCCGACGCATTTATGTGCAATTTCGCTGACTATCTGGTTGCATTTCTCAATGAAGTCATGCCGGTCGAGAAGGTCGAGCGGTGGATAACCGGGAACACATAGTTCAGAAAAGATGATAAGATCAGAGCCCTCGGTTTTAGCCTTTTCAATTGCATTGATGATCAGAACCCTGTTTTTTTCGAAGTTGCCTATATGATAATTCAGTTGAGCAAGAGTTATCTTCATCAGTAATTAAGTTAAAAATTAACACCAATCCTGAATGACAACAGTTTATGTGATACTATATCAGAAGGTTGGTTACCGGGATCTTTTGTTATATCGAGAAAATTATTGTCAAAACTCAATCCTAGAACCATTGCTGTGGTTCCACCGAGAGAATACTCAATTCCTCCTGTAATATGGTAGGAGAGGTTGAAGACTCTTAATTCGCTTAATGCTTTTTCCCCTGTTATGTCCAGTGATGGAACATCTGCCTTTCCCCCAATAACAACTTTTGGGTCGATACCTAAATCTGAAAAGAAAGTGATGTATCCGATCTGGTTTGTCTGAAGCTTGAGCCCAAGAGGTATGGATAAGTATTGAATTTTATAGATAACCTGTTTATCCGGCAGTACAGTAGTCAGCAATTTCCCGTTTTTCCCAAGGTTCAACACCGTTGTGTCGCGGCTAAGAATTCTTCCTCCGGCATTCACAATGCTTATCCCGGTTGAAAAAGAATAATTGGGGCTGAAATACTTGTTAAATGTAAGTCCAAAATTAAAACCAGCCCTTGACCCGTCATTTCTGGTCTCCTTTATATCGCTTTTGAACCAGCTTATAACCGGGTCGGCATGCAACCCAAAAGTTATCTTTTGCTGGGCATAGATCTTTACAGGAGTAAGGACTAAACAGGATAATATCAAAATCGTGATAATCAGATTTTTGTATATTTTCATAATCCTCATATTTTTAAATATTTTAATCAAAAATCAATTATAATTTCATTCAGCTAAAATAACAAATAATAAAGGAAGTTATTGTATAGTTTATAAATGTTGTCTTATATAAGGAAAGTGTTTAATTTAGAAACCTCAAAAAAGTTGAAAAGATGAGAACCCGTAGCCTTTTTTTTATAATAATGATGTTGGTTCCTTTGATTAATTCATGCAAAAAAAATCAATATAAAGTAAATACTTCTTCTATCAGGGCCGGTGTCGAAATCAAGCGTCTTGAAAATGACCTTTTTACGATTAATCCAGATGAGATTTCAGCAAAGGTTCCGTACTTTAAAGAGAAGTATAATGGTTTCCTGCAGTTATTCAGCCAGGTAATTAATACAGGTGACATCAATGATCCTTCATTCGGCGACTTTCTGGTCAGGTTTTGCACCGATAAGCAGAATAATGAAGTGTATTCTTTGACAATGAAAGTATATCCTGAAATAAAAGAAGTTGAGGCTGAACTTGAGGAGGCTTTTCGTCATTATATTTATTATTTTACCGAAAGAAAAGCGCCTTCCATATATACATGCATTACCGGATTTAATAACAGTATTATTACGGGTGATGGGGTGCTTGGTATCGGACTTGATCGTTATCTGGGAGCTGATTGTGAGTTTTATCCAAGGTTGGAAATATATAAATACATAGCTGCAAGGATGACTCCTGAAAATATTGTTTCTGATTGCATGTATGGTTGGGGAGCCTCTGAATGGGACTTTGCAGCAATGAAATACCCTGCCGATAACCTCATTTCAGAAATGATTCACGATGGCAAGCTTAAATATTTTGAAAAGTGCATGCTCCCTGATAAAAAGGATGAACTTATATTTGGTTTTACTCCTGATCAGATGAAATTCTGCAGGAACAATGAAAGCCAGATATGGCTCTATCTGATTGAACATGATCTTTTATTTTTAACAGAACAGTTCACTATAAGAAAATTTACCGGTGAAGCACCGTTTACAAGTTATTTTACAAATGAATCGCCTGGCATGGCGGCAGTCTGGATAGGATTCAGGATCGTCGAATCTTATATGAGGAAGAATCCGGGTATAAAACTTGGTGACCTGATGAATGATACCAATGTCCAAGGTATCCTTGAAAAAGCGAAATACAGTCCGCAATAAAAAAGGCTGCACCCTTAAGTACAGCCCCTTATTCCTTTTGATTGCAGAATTATGCAGGATGGATTGCCTCAACAGGGCAAACGTCTGCACATGAACCACAGTCAGTACATACATCCGGATCAATTTTATAAATATCGCCCTCTGATATTGCTTCAACAGGACATTCATCAATACATGTTCCGCATGCTGTGCAATCTTTACCAATTTTGTAAGCCATTGCTATGATTTTTAGTTTAAGAAATTACTTTAATCGCACAAAAGTATCCTAATTTTTTAAATTTAAAAAATCCTTTGTTAAATATCACTATTGTCCGGTTAACTTCAGGTCGTTCCTATAGAGCTAAAATAATGATGGCAATAATTTCTACAAGCAGTTCACCGGATCTTTTTATGATTTTCAGATGCAGGTTTTAAAAATCGAGACTGAATGATAAGTAGAATATTCTTGGCAAAATATAATTATCCTCAATACCCCATGCCCAGTCAGCTCTGACGAAGTATCCCATAATCTGTGCCCTGGCTCCAGCACCGAAACCTTCAACAATAGGTTTCCTGTTCGAATCGAGTGTTACTGTCACAGGGCCGTTTTTAATAATCTCAGTATCATAAGCATTATTACTCGACCATGGGCTTCTTCCCGACCATGCTGTTCCTATGTCACCGAATCCGACAACCTGGAGGCTGTTCAGGAAGTTTGACCGCAACGGATGCCCGGCAAAATATCTTATAAAAGGCCAGCGTATTTCGCTGTTGATGAGTGCAAAATTATTGCCGTTCCTGATGTTCTGTGTGAATCCTCTCATATTGGTTGCAAGAGCCTGAAAACCGTAGTTATTATTTGGGCTTACCGGAATAGTATTATTGAACATCGGATATTTATTAAACAGATATCCCATCCAGTTGTCAACACCGCCCAGATAATAAACCAGTTTTGTGGGACCATAAGAGGTGCTGGCAGCAAATCTGTTTGCCCATATCAGTTCTCTGTGGATACGTATATATTTTCTGAAATCGATACCGAGGACGATCATGTCCGACTTTCTGCTTGTCAGCTCTTTATAATATTCTCCAAAAATCTTAAACCTGGTGCCGTAATAGATATTTACAATTCTCTTCCGGGTGTTATCATAAATTATTTCACCTTTAAGGTTGGCCCAGTTACGTGAAGAACTTTTCTCATTCAGAGAAGCTGGATCGGTGGCCAGTAAAACCTGGTGGTCGTTTCTGAACGCTAATGTACCTTTAAGCGCAAGTACGGGAGTGAAAGGTTTTGAATATGAGAGATATAAGTTGTGTGTATATATTTTGAAATACTGGTTTAAATCATTGGTGGCGAAAAAAGCCTGTCGGTGAAAAATAACCTGCTTATCAAAAGTGCCTTTCAGGTTTTCAACACTCAGCAGGTATTCGTTGCTGTCGAAATTACCCGAAAACCTGAACCCTCCGGTAATACGGTAATCTTCAAACAGGTCAAGGGTTCCTATTCTTGTCATGACATTCACTCCGGGGTTAAAATATGGCGCTCCCCCGCTGTAAACCTGGTACGAATTGTTGAGAAAGCTGAAATCAATCTGGTTGGAAATATAATTATTATAGAAGGAAGGCTCATAGATCCTTATTGATGGCAGTTTCAATTCGCCGGTATCAAGATCTATATCCATATAATCCTTCTTCCATAACTGGTTATAATAGTTTTCTTTCTCTTTCTCAAATATGTAATGATTAATATCAATCGGCTCATCCTTAATATAATACTCATATAAAGGTTTTGTTAAAGTATCTCTCCTCTTTTGGTCCTCTATAAGAAGCCATTGACGCAGCTGCTCAACACTGTCGGCCTTGTGCAGAAATTGAGTTCTCTCTTTCCGGAATGAACTGTTAACTATTTCATTAGCAGGAATCGGGTTGGATTTACTGAGTGATCCCTTCCTTAAAATATATTTTCTTTTACTGAATAGAACTTCACCATAAGTATCGGACCCGTTCACAACAGACTGATTAAGGATATTGCGGTCATAATTAGTAACAGGTTGCGATTTGATAAAATAGCGGAAATGAGTTGTAGTGTCAATATAACTTATTGAGCTGTCGAATGTTGCTGTGTACCTGTTAAATACGCCATTTGCATCACTGATATAGGAGAACTTCCCTTTACCGATATCTGCAGGTAAGAACCTGTCGGTATACTGACCTTCAGACAACCTTGTCAGAAGATTGGTCTTTCCTGTAGTATTATACGTAAAAAGGTCAAATGATAAAGAGACCTTTTCAAACGGGTTACCAGTATTTGTCAGAGTATCAGTAAGTCTGTTTGATGAAAAAATAATTTTGTCGGGAGAATCTTTAAGGAAAGCCGGATTAAGATCATCAGCAATATCCCTGGTGATTTGCTCATTAGTACCTGAAGCGATAGTATGGATATATATGTCGGTTATTCCGTCTTTTACTGCGGAAAACACCAGTCGTGATCCTTCAGGTGAATAAGAAAAGTCGAGAACTTTATCAAAATAGAGAAGATTTCTTTTTTCAGTATTCTTTTCATTTATCCTGTAGAAATACATAACAAGATCGGCTTTTTCATCACTTATGAAAGTAAGTATTCTTCCGCTGGGATGCCATGCTATAACAGGATAGGAATTATCGGTAACCTGTTCGAACCTGGGTTCTGCCCTGAAAATGATTTTTTGTTTACCTGTGGCCTGATTGTACAGCCATATCCTTTTTCTTCCCCAGTCATTTGTGACATAGGCTATATAGTCACCCCCAGGAGAGACTTTTACCTGCTGATATATCTGCTCTTTTCTGGATTTTTTAATAAGATTTTCGTCATCGGCCGGTAACCCTTTATCACCCGAATACTCCTCTTTGTAGTACTCTTTCCATTCTTTCAGAAGATCCTTAAGTTTCACACCCATAACATACAGGAACCCATCATCAACATTCTTATATATTTTTGTCAGATAAATAATATTCGGGATCAGGGCATCGCCATATTTTTTCCCTATAAATCTCCAGAATGATTGACCGGCAAAAATTGCATCATCATATTCGAGGTTACTTATATTTTTGTATTTGCCCGATGCAAATCCGTCCTTTACCTTGTTTTCAGCCTCATAATCCCACCCATACGCAACATATTTAATAAGACCTTTGATGTACCATTCTGGCATATTTATCATTGAAGAGCTTGAAATGCGATCTTTTATGTCGGCGTTGTAAAGCATCTCGTTGATTATAACTTCGGTGATGGCAGACGCAATTTGTTTCTGAAAAGCAACATGATCGTCTTCATAATAAAGCATTACCTTGTTTTTTATAATCCTGTTGAATCCGCCTGTATTATAGCTCTCTTCCTCAAAAGTGACTAGACCTATATTCGATTGTTTATATTCGGCATTTTTATTGAAAATGATGAAAATCAATCGTTTGTCAAGCGTATAATCGAAATAGTCCTGTATCTCTTCAAGTTTCTTCGTTGCGTAATCTGCTGTGAACTTTGCAAGATCACTGCCATACTCATTAAAGTAACAATCAAAATCATCAAACCTGTAAAAAGACCAGTAATAATTGAAGTACTGAACTTTGTTTTTGCCAAAAGTCATCTGATGACCATTATAGAATTGGCTATATGCATTCAGGTAAAAAACGCAGGCTATAATGATAATTATCAGTCTTTTGATATTTCTCATTCTCAGTATCTTCATGAGATAAACAGGAATTTATATCTGCAAATTTTATTCCAAATAAACCTGTCTATGCAGCAAAACTAATGATAATCTGTTTTAAAATACAGAAAAGGTATAAACTTTATTAATTTTGCACTGTTTTGTTAATATTCACTTTTTGGTCTGATTTTTGTAAAATCTCATGCAACCAAATTCCGACCGGGGTTGTTATAATGATAGTTGGATTTATGCGGTAAGTACATATTAATTTGACATTGTTTGATAAATAGTTATTAAATACTGATTAAAATGAAAAGATTAATTCTGTTTTTTTCGTTTATTCTTTTTGGGGTTTCTGCCTGGTCACAGCCTTTTTTGAAGTTGTCAGGATCAGAACATGATTTTGGGACATTTAAAGAAGAGGCTGGCCGACAGACATTTAATTTTAGTGTTACGAATAGCGGCAATTCACCCCTTGTTATTCAGAATATTGTTGCTTCGTGCGGGTGTACCACACCTGAATGGACAAAAACACCTATCCCGGCGGGAGGTAAAGGTACGATAACTGCTATTTATGATCCTGCAAACCGCCCCGGACCGTTTAACAAAACACTTTCAGTTTACACAAATTCAAAACCGGAAGTTGTTGTGCTGGTAATAAAAGGAGAAGTTATCCAACATGAAAAGACTGTAGAAGAGCTATTTACATTTCCTGTCGGAGCTGTAAGGTTTGAATCAAATCATCTGGCTTTCACAAATGTTAAGAAAACAGAAAAGAAGATCAGGGTGATGCAGATAGTTAACCCTTCATTGGCTCCGGTTAAGGTTGAATTTGAACAGCTACCTGCTCATCTGACAATTAAAGCTAATCCTGAAACACTTAAACCGGGGCAGAAAGGAATAGTAGAAGGAACTTATGATGCAACAAAAAATGCTGGTTGGGGAAATGTGAGTGATATGGTTAAAGTAAAGCTCAATGGAGTGACACAGGAAAATTTATATTACTATGTTTCGGCAAATCTGGTTGAAGATTTTTCGGCTCTTTCAAAAGAAGATATGGCAAATGCTCCGGTGTTCAAAGTTGCTTCGACTACTTTTGAACTTGGTAAAATACCCGGAAACACTGCAAAAGAAGTAGAGTTCAGGTTTACAAATGAAGGGAAACGCGATCTCGTATTAAGGCAGGTAAGAGCTACCTGTGGCTGCACCGCTGTTCAGCAGGGTCAGCAGGGAGTTGGGATCAAACCCGGCGAATCAAGCTCAATTAAAGCAGTGTTCAATTCCGGTTCCTATAACGGGAAGGTTACTAAAGCCATTTATGTTTATACCAACGATCCAAAGAATTCTGAAGTTGTATTAATGCTTAATGCAGAAGTTGAACAACCTGCAACGGCTAAATAAGTTATAGTAGTTTTTAAAGTATAATAATTATTAAGAAGGGTGTCAGAGGTTAATCTGGCACCCTTTTGTTATTTTTGTAACAATATGCAAAAATAAATGGAAGGAAGAAAAGGAAATAAGAGTGCACTCAATGTCAGAATGGGCATTCAGCAGCCACCATGTGTAAATCCGGACGTGCTTAAACGAAACCTTAAGAACAGGCGAAAAAAGTATTCGGTTGATGAGTACGTTACAGGTATACTCGGAGGAAACAGAACAATATTAAGTCAGGCTATTACCCTGGTTGAAAGTTCTCTTCCTCAACATTATGAAACAGCCCAGGTTATTATTGAGAAGTGCCTCCCTTTCAGTGCAAAATCGATAAGAATAGGTGTCACCGGTGTACCTGGAGCAGGTAAAAGCACATTTATTGAAAAGTTTGGCTTACTCGTTACCGGGGAAGGGAGAAAACTGGCAATCCTGGCTATTGATCCGAGCAGTGAACAAACAAAAGGAAGTATCCTTGGTGATAAAACAAGGATGGAAAAACTCAGTATTCATCCTGATGTGTTTATAAGACCATCACCTGCTGCCGGAACACTTGGTGGTGTTGCCCGAAAAACCCGTGAAACGATTATTCTTTGTGAAGCCGCAGGTTTTGATACAATTGTTATTGAGACTGTTGGCGTCGGCCAATCGGAGACATCTGTTTCAGCTATGACAGATTTTTTTCTGCTTCTCATACTTGCAGGAGCCGGAGATGAACTCCAGGGAATTAAACGAGGAATAATGGAGATGGCTGATATTATTGCAATTACAAAAGCTGATGGCTCAAATAAACTGGTGGCAGATGGAGCCAAAATCACTTTTCAGAATGCGCTTCATCTCTTTCCGCCCCAGCCTTCAGGATGGGAGCCAAAGGTTCTTGCATGTTCATCGTTTCAGAATACCGGCATCGGTGAGGTATGGAATAATATTAAGCAATATGTCACTTTTGCACAACGAACAGGCTATTTTGAGGAGCGCAGGAAACAGCAGGCAGTCATCAGAATGCATGAAACCATTATTGAGTACCTGAATCATTCCTTTTATAATAACGAAAAAGTAAAGCTAATCATGCCTGAATTGGAACGGCAATTATTTGAAGGCTCTATCACTTCCTATAAAGCAGCGCTTAATTTACTCGACAAATACTTCATTAAGTAAGAATGAGAAACAATAATTTTTATCTTTGCGGACTAAATCATTTTAAAACAGATACAAATCTAAAATTCTTCTTTATGAAAAAAATTATTTTTCTGGTCACTGTAATTGTTTTTATGGCCGCATGTTCTTCAGAGCCACATTACACTATTATTGGGAAAATTGCCGGTTCTGACAGTGTTACATTCCTACTTCAGAAACGGGAATCAGGGAAAATTCTGACCATTGATTCTGCTGTCTCCCAAAAGGGATCATTTAAAATGAAAGGTGGAGCAGTTGTTTATCCTGAGATGGTACAACTGGTGGCAAAGGATAAAAGAATGAGGACATCCTTCTATCTCGAGAATTCAGAAATTACAATAACCGGCAAGCTCGATTCACTTTTCAATGCCATAATCGCCGGGTCAAAAACACAGGATGAATACCAGTCGTTCATTGACTCAAATAAACCATTAAGCGAAAAATATTCAAAAACATATATTGAATATCAGTCTGCAAGTTCGACTAGAAATACGGCAAGGGTCGCAGAGCTTGAGAAAGAGGCTGAGGCAATTCAAAACGAGATGACAGCCCTGCAGAAAAATTTCGTTAAGGATCATCCTGCATCATATGTTGCACCATCTATTCTTAATAGTCTGAGCTATGAACTGGAAGCTGATGAGATTGAATCATATATCAATGCAATGGATACCAATATTGTAAAGATCCCGGTAATTAAGAATCTGAAGGAGAGAGTTGCTGTGATGAAAGCCGTTGCTGTCGGGCAGAAGGCTCCAGATTTTACAATGAATGATGTTAATGGTAATCCGGTAACCCTTTATTCAAAAGTTGGTTCAAAGCTTCTTCTTGTTGATTTCTGGGCAGCCTGGTGCGGTCCATGCCGGCAGGAAAACCCAAATGTTGTTAAGGTTTACAATGAGTTTAATAAAAAAGGGTTTGATGTTTTTGGTGTATCTCTCGATCAGAAAAAGGAAGACTGGTTAAAGGCTATTGCTGATGATAAGCTTACCTGGACGCATGTTTCAGATCTTCAGTACTGGAATAATGCTGCTGCCAAGATGTACGCAGTAAATTCCATTCCTGCAAATTTCCTTCTCGATGAAACGGGTACTATTATCGCCAGGAATCTCCGCGGAGATGCTCTTTATAATAAAGTAAATGAGATACTTGGGATTAAGAAATAGTCGATAGTCAAAAGTTGATTATAAATAAGATTTAATTAAAGGTTGCTTCAATGGAGCAACCTTTTACTTTTCTATTTATCCTGCACCCATTAATAAATCATTCCTTCCGTAGTTCTTCTCCTTTATTAACCTCCTCAAGTATAAAACCGGTACCCCTTACGGTACGGATATCAATATTTTTATCTTCAGAAACATATTTTCGCAATCTGCTGATAAATACATCCATACTTCTGCCAAGAAAATAATCGTCTTCACCCCATATTTCGGTAAGGATATCTTCTCTGGCAAGAATTTTATTCTTGTTAATTATGAGATACTTCAGCAGTTGTGCCTCTTTAAGGGTCAGCTTTTCCTTAGTCTGACCGCAGGTAAGCTCAAGTGTATTATAATTAAGTACTGTAGATGAAACTTTATATTCATCGTTCACTGAAGAGTATGCGCGTTTAAGAATATTGTTTATTCTAAGGATAAGCACCTCAGGATCGAACGGTTTGGTAATGTAATCGTCGGCGCCGATCTTCAGTCCCCGTACGATGTCTTCTTTCAGACTTTTTGCTGTAAGAAAGATAAGCGGCACGTCTGGCTGTGCCTGTTTAATTTTTTCTCCCAGCGTAAATCCGTCCATTTCAGGCATCATTACATCGAGGACACAAATATCAGGTTTATTCTGTTCAAACATTTCCCAGGCTTCTTTTCCATCCCTGGCAAGGCTGACATCAAAACCGCTGATTGTTATATATTGCGACAGGATGTTGCCAAAATCCCTGTCATCTTCAGCTAATAAAACTTTCATAACCTGAGTAATTACATTATATTAATAAGGTATCGTTACTGTAAATATACTACCTTTTCCGGGTTTGCTGTTGACTGTCACGTCTCCTCCATGAGCTTCGGCAATTTTTTTTACATAATAAAGCCCCAGACCCAGACCTTTGTATTTATGAATATTTCCGGATGATGCCCTGTAAAACTTATCGAACACATGTTTCTGATCGCTCTTGCTGATGCCAATTCCGTTATCGGCAACTTTAATAAATACATTATTGTTTTCTGCAAAGCCATCAATCTCAATAACAGGATCTTTTTCAGAGTATTTGACTGCATTGGCAAGCAGGTTATTTATCATTGTCGTAAAATAAACAGGATCAATATCTGCCTTAATACCGTTTAAATTGTAATTCTCCGTTAATGTTGCGCAGTTACCACATCCTGCTTTAAAACTTTCAACAATATTATTAATGGTCCCCTCAATTTCAACCGTTTTTTTGTCGAGTTGAAATTGAGTTCTCTCCCACATACTTATCTCAAGGATCATATTGATCAGTTGATTTAAATGTATGCTTTGTTTACCGATGAGTTTAGCCGTCTCCAGTATCTTTCCGTCATCCTGCCTGATCTGTTCCATTTCCAGGGTTTTACCCGCAACGGTTATTGTCGATAAGGGAGTTTTAAGTTCATGGGTCATATTATTAATGAAGTCGGTCTTAAGGTTTGACAAACGCTTTTCTTCCATAAGGTTCCTGTAGGCTATCATAAAAATAATAACAACGACCATAATACTTAAGATACTCAAAGCGAGTGAGGCAGAAGTCTCTTTTAAAATAACTGCCTGTTTATCTGAAAAGTCGATATAGAACTCAAAAAAGATGCGGTAATTATTATCTTCTGAACGGTATCCATTGACCATTATCCTTGAAGAACCTTTTGCCGGTAGAGGAGTAATATTGGTTTGTGGCTGGGGTCTTCTGGTCCGGAAATCTTCACTTTCATAAATCGGGATCCTTGTGTCGAAGTTAATCAGTTCCAGGTAGTCAATTACGATATCAAAATTAAAATTTTTCTCGTAATGTCTTCTTTCAAAGTAGGATGACAATGACGGAGAAAGATCCTGTTCAAGCATCAGTATACTTTTTATATGTTCGAGGATCTCCTTTTTTTTAACAGATAGTATCGAATCATTCTTAATATCAGTAAGTCCCTCACCTATAACTTTCTCTGAATAACGGCTTATAAGATAGCGGGCGGTATCAAATCCATCAGAAAAACCTCTTCTTCCCATCTGGTCAATAGCTTCCTGCGAAAGCAATTTGTACCTGAGGTTGAACATTTCATCTTTTTGCTGCCATATTCCTCTGATAATTATAATCTGAACAGAGATAAGTATTACAATCGAAATGACACCAAAGAGCTGAAGAGTGTTTCTATTTTTCATTTTATGATTATTTCTGACTCAAAATTATTCATTTTATTTGTATTCAGGGATCAGAGGATAAACATTAACCCTGCATTAACCCTTCATTAACAAAAGGATGCTTATTACAGCCTATCTTTACATTATGAAATACTAAATAATGGGAGTCATGAAAAAGCTTGGTTTAATATTATTGACAGTTTTTATTTTCTCAGTTGGTTCTTCATTTCAGCCTTTAATGGCACAGGATAAAACAAAGGCAGAGAAGGAGAAGGAATTAAGGATTCAGGAGGAAATTGATCAGCAGAAAAAGGCAATGGCAGAAGCGCAGAAAAATGCTCAGGAAGATATTCAAAAAGCCATGGAAGAGAGCCAGCAGAAAATGCAGGACATAAGATTTAACTGGGAAAGCTCTGATACAAATGGACCAGGATTTAAGCCATCCAGAGGACAAAGAGGCAACAGAACATATTCATTTGATATTAATAATGAACCTTTTGTTTTCTCCTTACCTGATTTTAATTTTTATGGTCATTCTTCGGATAATGGAGAAAGGAGTTCCTGGATTTTTTCGAAATCGTTAAAAGAATCGAGCTTATCACGAGATTATGTTTTTGATGTCGAGAAGTCAGCAAAGACAGTTGTTATGACAGTAAATGGCGATTGCAAAGCAGGGGAGATCCGCATTAAAATTGTTATGCCTAACGGAAAAATTTATTCTGATGTCGTAATTGATGAGTTTGGGAATCTGAACTGGAGGAAATCTTTCAATATCACCGAGGAGGAGAACAAAGATAAAGCCGGAGAGTGGAATTATGAGATCAAAGCCTCAAAAGCCACCGGATTTTTTAAGATTACTTTTCAGACCTATTAATTTTCATTCCTTTTTTTTTATTCCGACTGAGTTGATGCACGTCCTCCTTTGACACTCTCAACTCGCACAGTGTATTTACTGCCGCCTTTCACAAGCCATTTAAGGTCGATATGCTGGTAACCGGCAATATTTTCAATTTCCATCCGCTGCGGATTTTTCTTCTGTTCGGTTGTCAGATTGAGATCAGCATTCTCCACCACCAGACCTGCTACAACCGTTCCTCCTTCAATAAAAACATAATCAGGAGGGTCAATCTTAAATTTCATATTACTTGCAGAATGTGTCGGGAGCATCCGTTCATTCTCAACTCTTGCAGTCACCTCTGTCAGTCCGCCTTTCAGTTTTTTTACTTTGACATCCTTAACTTCAAGTTTCGGAGATTGAAATGAATTGTAAATACAAAATGAGGCATTTCTGTGGGCATCTGATTCGAGCAGAAAACCCGGATGCATCCTTCCGGTATTTTTTGTGAATCCCCCGACTTCCACTTCACCATATACAGGATGGTTTACTTTCTGCCATGGGATAAAGGAGTCTTCAAAAAGAAGGAGCCTGTCAAATTCATACTGGTCGGTATTTGCAGTATCGTAGAACATTAAATAGCTGTTCCATAATTCGTTGGAATATACAAAGCAACCCATTGCTCCATGCCACCAGTCAAGTTCTCCGCCATAAACAGTATACATATCTTTCCAGATGGTTATATATTTATATCCCGGGATCATCTCTTCCCCTTTTTTTCCAATTGCGTTTAATACAGCATCATCAGCGCGGCTGTAAACCTCTGCATATCCTTCCTGTATTGAGGGGCCTCTCAGGATCAATCCTCCGGAGTTATGAAATGACTGAGATCCGGTAATATTCCGGTGTCTAATTGTAAAATCCCGTACAGCCTGAGTTTCTGGCATGGTAAAAGGATATTTATCGGCTCCGCTCTGAACATAATTTGGTTCCCAGTTAAAACCCCAGTCACGGTTCCCGTCATATCCGCCAGGGCCGTCTTCATTTATAAGGCCATCGCCATCATTATCGATGCCCTCCATTCCCAGGATTTCATATTCGCCCTTTTTACCGGGTTCAGCAAGTATCATTCTACGGGGGTCTTTCGGGTCCGCAATATATTTCCCGTCAGGATTTTTTCTTCTCATCTGGCTGATATCCTTATCACCATTCAGATCGTCGTACCCGTCTTCGTCAATAAGCCCGTCGCGGTCATTATCCCTTGGAACCAGACCTGATCTGGGAGGCACCCCGATGAAAGCAAAATAGTCTCTTGCATCCGGATTTATTGTTGGTGCAATATAAAAAGTCTTGTCGGCAAGCAACTGTTTTATAAATGCGTTCTCACCATACATTTCGCATAAATACCATGCAGTATACAGCGCCATTTCTGTTCCCTGTATTTCAACAGAATGAATATTCCCATCTATCCAGAAACCTGGTTTCAGATCAGGATCACCAGCTTTTTTATCTGAAATTATCAGTACGAAAATATCGCGTCCCTGGAATGACTTTCCCATCGATTCCATGGTGACAAGATTGGGATATGCTTTTGCCAGTTTTGTACAGATATCCACAACTCCGGCATAGGAGTTATATCTGTTCCACGATACCTGAACTTTTGGATTTGCCGGAGTACCTGCAGCTTTAAAGAAAAGATCTTCATTCTGTGATAATAATGGAATCGTAAGGAGAATAAAAAGAAAAGAGAATATTGTGGTTACGAGTGCTTTTTTCATGATGAAATTGTTTAAATATTAAATTATTTCAGGTCTGCTGAGGTGGTTACTATGCCGGTATTTACAGCGCCGGCAGTTATTCTGACCGCACCTTTCCCCATGATAAGCCAACTGAATTCGACTGACTCATCGCCTTCAAGCCTGGGTATTGTTTGTACTTTCTTTCCGCTGAGGAAGCTTTGCCCGGTCGCGGTTTCCAGACTAATCCTCATTAACCTTGTCCATATATTTATATCCCCTATTTCAGAGCAGGTTGCGAATATTCCTTTGTTGTGGATATTGAGGGTTAACCTGAAAACATTCTCTCCTGCGTTCTCAATTTTCATGTCGAGAAACTCAAGCTCAGGATGCATCGCTGCTATTGATGTAATGAACTTGTAGTTATTTGTAATCAGTTCTCCCAGCTTTTCAGCGGGAGGGTTTATCATTGCAAATGGTTTTATACCTCCAACCTCAACTTTTTTATCAGGAAAATCGGGATGTCTGATTTCTGTCCATGGTATAAATACATCATTTAATTTATTTTCTTCGGCGTATTTAAGGAATGCGACTTCCCCGTTTTTGTCCTTTTCGGCCGGAACCCACCAGGCAGGTGTGCTGAAACTGTACCGTCCATAGTGAAAATAAGCCCATTCCATGAAGTTTCCGGGAGTTGTCTTTGTAACAGGAACACCTTTTATACCTGTTATCTCGTGATATTTATTTGAAACAAGTTTATTAATTACCTCATCGGAAGTTAAAATACTGGTAACCTTTCTGTTCTGTCTCTGACCGCGATTCTGCTGTACGGGACCCGAACCAGATCGCTCACTTTGTTTCATATTCTGTATACCTGCTTGCCGTTCTGATGCCTTCATAGGTTGCCCGAGATTATCCTGAGGTCCGAAGGCAATTGTTGTATATATATTAAAATGATCATACAGGAAATCTAAAAGTGCTTTTGTCTCTGGTTCCGAAACAGGATGAAGACCCGAACTGAGACCAAATTCTTCATAGTTATATGTAAGATTCCTGTTAAAATTCACTCCTCCGGGGCCATCTTCATTAAAGTTACCATCTTTATCATTGTCAATTCCTTCGGAAAATACCCTGTATACGCCAATCTGTCCCTTTGAGAGGTCAGCAATGGCCATAACTCTCTTATCTTCATCGCTTTCAATAAATGTACCTATTGGATCTGCAATCCGAATTAAAGTAATAAGTCCATCGTTATTAAGATCTTCATACGGATCCTCATCAACTAAAAAATCCCTGTCATCATCTGTTGGCCGGTTATTAATGACCCTCTCATATTTAAGTTTGGCAAAAAACTGATCCGTTGCATCGGGAGAGAGGTCAGGAAAAACATAGAAAGTGACTTTTTTCAGCAACTCTGAAATTTCAGGCGATCCTGACTCTTTAAGAAGTGATTCTGCAAAACCAAATGCAATCTCTTTCCCGAGTAAATGATTGCCTTCCACACCACCCAGCACCGCAATTCCGGGTTTATTATCCTTTTCGCCGGCACCTATGGTCAATACCCAGATATCCTTTCCACCAGAAGTCTTAACCAGCGATTTTACAGAACACAAAGAAGGATAATCTTTTCCCAGTGCGCTTATTTTTTGTGACATTGTTTTAAAGTCATTGTACTGGTTCTGTGCTAAAAGATGAAATGGAGCAGTACATACTATCAGCGAAAGGATAATGATTCTTAAAAGTATTTTCATAGTAAAAATATTTGGTTGGTTATTGAATATTAGATCTCTCGGTTTTTTTGTCAGGATACCAGTGCAGATTGTTTATAAAAGATGGATCCCAGATGGCATTTTGAATAAATTCACCTGTTTTTATATTAAAATAGCCCAGAATATGTTTTGGAGAAAGCGTATAAACCAACTCATCATTTTCACCAATATATGGTTCTTTAACAGTTAAAACTTCCTCAATTCCGATGTCACTTTTATTTGATAATTTGGAATAGATTTCATAAGACGTTTTCGGGATTGCAATTATCACAGAATAAAAACCATAATCCTTTCTCTGGAAAAAGAAGTAAGTAATTTCAATAGGCTCGTTTGGATTGACACGGTCAGAGGACCGGGGCAGCTGGCTTTCAAAAATAAATCCTTCATTTAATATCTTTTCAACAACCTGTAATTCTTTGGTGTTGTGAAGGAAGAAATAACAATCATTAAAATCTTTCAGAATATTTGCAAGTATTTCTCCCTTGTTCTTCATCAGGTGAATAGAAGTTTTCAGATAAATCAAAATCAAAAATAGCTTATATTATTTTATTTACAACACATAAACCTTTTGTTCTGTTATATGTTAAATTTGTACCCAACATTGAATTATCTGTTTGATGAACAAAATTTACTCATTACTTATACTTATATTATTATTCTCATGCAGCCCGTCAAACAAAAATGCAGGCGATAAAATAATAACTGTGAGTATTGCTCCCTTCAAATATTTTGTTGAGGAGATTGCAGGCGGCGATTTTAAGGTCAACGTGATGGTGCCGTCAGGTGCTGATCCTCATATATATGAACCATTCCCCGAACAGATTATTAAACTCGGTGAATCAGTTGCCTACATAAGTAATGGTTACCTGGGGTTTGAGATGACATGGCTTGACAGGTTTTATGAAACTAACAAAACCATGAAGAAACTGTCATTAGGTGACAAAATTGAACTCCTTGACACTCATCACGATATGGGACGCGGTCATACTGAAAGCGCTGATCCGCATTACTGGGTATCTCCAAAAAGTGCCATGATTATGGCATCTTCTGTCGAAGAACTTCTTCGTGACCTTAACCCTCCTGAGAAGCAAAAATATGAAGCTAATTACAGGATTCTCATTTCAAAAATCGGGAAGGTAGACTCTTTAGCACAGCAGCTGTTTTCAGGATTGAAGAATAAGTCTTTTATGATATACCATCCAAACCTGGGATATCTTGCAAAGGATTATGGTCTGAAGGAGATATCGGTTGAATTTGAAGGCAAAGAACCTACACCCTCAAGAATGAAGGAATTGATTGACGAAGCAAGAGCTGATGGCATGAAAACAATTTTTGTACAGAAGGAATATGATACGAAAAATGCAAAAGCTATTGCAGATGAGATCGGTGCAGAAGTGGAGATTATTGATCCTTTGTCAGAAAACTGGATGAAGGCAACAACCGATATTATTTATGCTCTTCATAAGAGTCTGATAAAAAATTCAAATTAAACCGGAGTTATGAGCTTATTACTTGAACTGCAATCTGTTTCAGCTTCCTATGGCACAAATGTCGTGCTTCATGATATCAGCTTAAGGGTCAATGAAAATGATTTTATTGGTGTCATAGGTCCTAATGGAGGAGGAAAGACAACCCTGTTGAAAGTGATCCTGGGGTTGATCAAACCGGAAAAGGGAAAGATAATATTCAATAACAATCTCCTGAACAGTAACAGCATTGGTTATCTTCCGCAATTGTCAACGGGTGATACTAATTATCCTGTTACTGTGACTGACGTTGTTCTTTCGGGAATGATGATCAGTAAAAAGATCATTTCCAGGATGTCAGGCTCCGACAGAAAAAGAGCTTTGACAGTCATTGGTGAGCTGGGATTATCTGATCTGGCAAACGCCTCGCTGAATGAATTGTCGGGCGGGCAGCTGCAAAGAGTATTCCTGGGGCGTGCAATAATCGGGAATCCGAGGTTATTGTTGCTTGATGAGCCGGGTAATTTTGTTGATTCAACATTTGAAAATGATTTTTATGAGAAGCTTCGAGTGCTTAACAGCCGTATGGCTATCCTGATGGTATCTCATGATTTAGGGATGATCTCTTCACATGTTAAATCATATGCCTGTGTAAACCAGAGTTTGCATTATCATCCTTCATCAGAGATAACGAATGAACAGCTTCTGGAATATGGTTGTCCTATTCAGATTATAACACATGGTGATGTACCTCATACAGTTCTGAAATCGCATAATTAATGGAAGGAAGCATTTTTCAATACGATTTTATTATTAAAAGCCTCCTCGGGGCACTTTTTGCAAGTATAACTGCAGGACTGGCAGGTACATACATTGTTTCTAAAAGGATGGTATTTCTAAGCGGCGGAATAACACATGCCTCGTTCGGAGGTATCGGCATCGGCTATTTTATCGGGATCAATCCTGTTGTCGGAGCTGCTATATTTGGCATCCTTTCAGCCCTTGGTGTGGAATATCTTTCGGTAAAACAGAAGATACGGGAAGACTCGGCAATAGGTATCCTGTGGGCATTCGGAATGGCAATCGGAATAATATTTATTTATCTCACTCCGGGCTATACGCCAAACCTCATGAGTTATCTCTTTGGGAGTATCCTGACTGTAACAAATGCCGATATTATTGCACTTGGAATAATGTCGATATTTCTTATTCTTTATTTCGGATTATTTTACAGGACAATACTCTACATCTCTTTCGATGAAATATTTGCAAGGACATATTCATCTTATGTAGATATATTTAAGTACTTCACCACAGCTCTGATTGCTCTTACAATAGTGCTGAATATCAGGATGGCGGGAGTTGTACTGGTGATATCCCTGCTGACAATTCCGCCAAACATTGCGATGTTGTTCACAAAAGTTTATCTTAAAATTGTTATCTGGTCGGTTGTGGCCGGATTTATTGGCACCTCAGGAGGTTATGCCATTTCATACTTTGCCGGTATTCCGGTAGGGGCAACGATAATATTTACTTTGGTTATTATCTGGGTTGTTGCAAAGGGAGTCATTCAGCTGATAAAAAAGATACAGGCAATTAGAAAATAGTACAGTTATTAAAAATCATATTAAATACAAATACAATGGATTACGATCTTATTATTATAGGTAGCGGACCGGGAGGTTATGTTGCTGCCATACGGGCATCACAATTGAAAATGAAAGTTGCTGTTATTGAAAAAGCTGAAATAGGGGGCATCTGTTTAAACTGGGGATGCATACCTACTAAATCACTTTTAAAGAGCGCTCAGGT
>Ga0209429_10000585_pt1 | contig 24094 bp, 24 predicted proteins | sample BarGraNGADG00212_3_FD_184493 | JGI IMG/M metagenome (GOLD analysis project Ga0209429, IMG submission 184493) | Arctic peat soil microbial communities from Barrow, Alaska - Barrow Graham LP Ref core NGADG0004-212 (SPAdes) (version 2) | ecosystem: Environmental > Terrestrial > Soil > Wetlands >...
TTCCATGAATTGGCGCTCAAAACGTTTCATCATCTGAAGACTCCGGGGGAAATCACCCTTGAAGTTGACCTCGTTAACGACGAGACGATTCACCAAGTGAACCGCGACTATCGCCGTGTGGACCGCCCCACCGATGTCATCAGCTTTGCATTCGACGATAAAGTCGAAGGTGAAGTGGTCATCAAAGGTTCGGAGTTGCATGACCTAGGCGTTATCCTAATCTCGATTGACCGCGCGCTCGCCCAAGCCAAAGACTATGGCCACAGCGACCAACGGGAAATCAGCTTTCTCTTTGTCCATGGCTTACTGCATTTGCTCGGTTACAATCACGAAGTACCCGAAGACGAAAAGAAGATGTTTGCTTTACAAGACGTTATCTTAGGAAAGAAGGATTCCCTCAAATGACCAACGAAAAACTGATATTGGAAGCTAAGAAAGCCCGTGCCTCATCGCGCTCGCCTTATTCAAAGTTCGCTGTAGGCGCTGCGCTTTTATGTAAAGACGGAACGGTTTTCCATGGCGCCAATATCGAAAATGCCAGTTACCCACTTTCGATGTGTGCCGAAAGAGTTGCGCTGTTTGGCGCTGTCATGGCAGGCAAAGGAAAAAACGACCTCGTTGCGATGGCCATTGTTGCCGATGCTCCCCGTCCGGTCTCTCCTTGCGGCGCTTGCCGTCAAGTGATGTCGGAACTGCTCAACCCCGAAACTCCTATCATCATGGCGAACCTCAAGAATGAATCTATTCAGAAAACGGTCGCCGAATTACTGCCGTACGCGTTCGAAGAAAGTGACCTTTAGGCTTTCCCGATGAAATCTGGATTCGTTGCCATCATCGGCCGTCCTAACGTCGGCAAATCAACGCTGTTAAATTCTCTTTGCCAACGCAAAATATCGATCATTACCCCAAAACCGCAAACTACCCGGACTAACATTCAGGGTATTTTCAATAGCCCAGATGCCCAAATCGTTTTTGTCGACACTCCTGGGATTCATAAACCACATTACAAACTCGGAGAGTACATGAATAAGATGGCCTTCTCGTCCATTAAAGACGTCGAGGCCACTCTGATCATCGTCGACAGCAGCATTGCATTCGGCGAAGGCGATCAATTTTTGATTGACCACTTTCATACCGAGGGCCGCGTTTTCATTATTCTCAATAAAATTGACGTTTCGACCGCTGAACTGATGAAAGATCTCAAGGCCAAATACCTTGCGGCTTTCCCAAATGCAGAAATCGTTGAAGTTTCCGCTTTACTCAATATCAATGTTGACCAACTCGTGAAGAAAATCATCGCTATCCTTCCTGAAGGACCGCGCTATTTCCCGGAAGGCGTCTATTCAGATCACCCGGAATCATTCATTATCAGCGAGATCATCCGTGAGAAAGTGATGCTCCTGACCAAACAAGAAGTGCCGCACTCCATTGCCGTCACGGTTGAGAAAATCAGCCCGAAAAAAGAAAAAACCGACATTTTCGCCACGATCATCGTTGAGAAAGAATCCCAAAAGGGAATCATTATCGGCAAAGGCGGAAAGAAAATTAAAAGCATCGGGATTAAGTCCCGCGCCGACTTACAGGAATTGCTTGACTGCAAAGTGAACATCGAGTTATTCGTCCGCGTTGAAGAAGGTTGGCGCGATTCGCTCCGCACGCTTCAGGAATTCGGTTACAAAGGCGACGAATAGATGGAAATCGAAGGCATCGTCATCCGGATTACGCCTTACAAAGAAAAAGATGCGATGGTTAATGTCTTAACAAAAGACGGGATCATGGCCTTTTTGGCGCGTGGGGTGCTTAGTATTGACAGCAAAAACGCTGCCAGCGTGACCCAGTACGCTTACTCCAGGTTCGAATTTAATGATGCCAAAGATAAATCTCTATCACTCAAGAATGGCACGCTCATTAAAGGATATAACGAAGCATTTAAAAGCCTTGATAAACTTGCCGCCCTCTCATTTATCGGCGAACTGACGCTGAAAGCTACGGGCGAAGAAGATGCTTCCGGTATTTATGAATATGCGCTCCAATGCCTTGAAGCCATCGAGTCTGGGTTTGATGTCTTGACCATCGTTCTCGTTTATTACGCCCAAGTCCTAAAAGTGTCAGGGTACGGTCTTGAAGTCCAACACTGCGTTTTTTGCGGTGAGACCAAAGGTATCGTCACGGTCAGCTATCCCGATGGCGGCTTCGTCTGTCAAAACTGTTTTGACCCAACGAGCATGAAGGCTCGGGATGCCCGGTATCTCAAGATAATTCGCTATTTATTGATGGTGGGACCTGATGAAATCAAGCGCGTGGCGTTCTCACAAGAAGAGGCTTTGGTCATTCTCGATGAATTCACCATTTACGCATCGGACCAGCTTGGCGTTAATCTCAAAAGTTACGGGTTACTCATTAATTCGTTGAAGAAATAACGAAATCTATAACCAATTTCGGAATATACACTTATAGTAGGTTGACAATACTCCTTTTTCCTCTAAGATAAGGCGTATGTGTTTTTTTGACCAGGAGGATAATAGAATGCCTAAATTTGACTTCGATAAAATCGTCAATCACCTTCAAACATCGGGCTTTGTCTATCAAGGCTCAGAGATTTATGGTGGCCTAAGCAACACGTGGGACTACGGCCCCTTAGGATCAGAACTGAAGAACAACCTAAAAAAACTGTGGTGGAAGAAATTCGTCCAAGAAAGTCCGACCAACGTTGGGATTGATTCCGCCATTTTAATGAATCCGCGCGTTTGGGAAGCTACAGGTCACGTTGCGACCTTTGCTGACCCATTAATCGACTGCAAGGAATGCCAAACTCGTCACCGGGCTGACAAACTCATCGAAGATGAGTATCCTGATGCCCATGTCGGTAGCATGACTAACGAACAGATGGTCGCTTTTATCCGCGAGCACCATGTTAAATGCCCAAAATGCGGCAAAAGTAATTTTACCGATATCCGTCAGTTCAATATGATGTTTAAGACGCACATCGGCGTCACTGAAGATAGCAAATCAGCCGTATACCTCCGCCCAGAGACGGCACAAGGAGTCTTCGTCAACTTCCGCAACGTCATGCGGACAACCAGACGTAAACTTCCAATCGGCATCTGCAATGTCGGAAAATCATTCCGAAACGAAATCACACCTGGGAACTTTACTTTCCGCACGCGTGAATTTGAGCAGATGGAAATGGAATTCTTCTGCAAACCAGATACTGACCTTGAATGGTTTGCCTATTGGAAAGACTATGCGATGAACTTCCTTTACTCTTTAGGAGTAAGAAAAGACAACCTTCGCTTCCGTGACCATGAACAAACCGAACTATCTTTTTATTCAAAGGCCACCAGCGATATCGAATATCTTTTCCCCTTTGGTTGGGGCGAAGTGTGGGGCATTGCCGACCGAACGGACTATGATTTGAAACGTCATATCGAGTTCAGTGGCCAACCGCTTGATTACCTAGATCCAGAAACCAACGAAAAGTATGTTCCTTATTGTATTGAACCTTCATTAGGCCTTGACCGCTTAGCGTTAATGATGCTTTGCGACGCCTATGACGAAGAGCAATTAGAGAATGACATGCGTATCGTCATGCACCTTAGTTTCGCTGCAGCGCCTTATAAAGCGGCAATTTTGCCTTTGAGCAAACAGCTCGGAGAAAAGGCAAAAGAAGTCGTCAATATCCTCAGCAAGCATTTCAGCGTCACCTATGACGAAACTGGTAGTATCGGCAAACGGTATCGCCGCCAAGATGCGATTGGTACCCCGTTCTGTATCACGATTGATTTCGATACAAGCAGTGACCAATCGGTCACGATCCGTGAGCGCGACAGCATGAAACAGATTCGTATGCCAATTGACGAATTGATAAGCTATTTAACCATTAAAGTGTTTTATTAGTTCAAAGTTAGTAGTTATCTAGTCGATAAAGGGGGGATGGCTGTGGCATTCGATAAAAGTTTAGTCGAAGAAGTCTTGCATCAAGCGGATGTTGTCGAAGTCATCTCTAGTTATATCAATGTCATTAAGAAAGGCCGTAATTATGTGGCTGTCTGTCCTTTCCACGACGACAAAAATCCTTCTTTGATGATTAGCAAAGAGAAGCAAATCTTCAAATGTTTCGTTTGTGGCCATGGCGGAACTGCAATTTCATTTGTGCAAGACTATGAAAAAATCGCTTTTGGCGATGCTATCCGGAAGGTTGCCAATTTAGTCGGGTTCTCGGATCCAAGACTTATGGAAAATCGCCGGGTCGTTGCCGTTGATGAAGCCTTGCAACCTTTGTATAAATGCATCAATGATTTAACTCTTTACTACCAGTATGGCCTTTCAACTCCTGAAGGAAAAGCAGGCCTCGACTACTTAAACAGCCGTAGTCTTGATGAGTCCTTGCGTAACAAGTATCAACTCGGGTACGCATTACAAGACGGAAAAGGGACCATTCAATATCTGACCGCGAAAGGTCATAGTTTAAAGACGATTGAAAACATCGGCATTGCCGGACTGGGTTCTTTCGCCGGGTTCAGCGATCGTAATGCCGGTCGCGTCATGTTCCCAATTGCCGACGCGAATGGTCAAGTCGTTGGTTTTTCCGCTCGCCGTATTGTCGATAACGATGAAGCCAAGTATATAAACTCTCCCGAAACCAAGATTTTCCATAAAGCCACATTGCTTTATAACTACCATAACGCACTTCGTACCGCACGCCATGATGGGTATGTCTACGTCCTTGAAGGCTTCATGGATGTTTACGCTTTATCGCGTGTCGGAATCGAAAGCGCCGTCGCTTTAATGGGGACCAACCTTTCCAAAGAACACCTCGTTATGCTCCGTAAAACGGGGGCCGAGATTCGTCTGTGTCTTGACGGCGACAACGCCGGCCAAAGCGCGATGATGAAAATCTTCAAACAACTTGATGACGAACACCTGAAATACCGCATCGTCAGTAACCAAAACGATGAACGTGACCCCGATGAAATCCTTCAAGAAGAAGGACCCGAAGCTCTCAAAAAGTATATGAATAACCTGATTGACCGCGCTGAGTTCGCGCTTAATTATTACAAACAGACCAATGCCTTGAAGACTTTGGAAGAACGGAAGAAACTCGTCACCGATTTCATCCCTTTACTGGTGTCCACGACGAACCGCCTTGAACTCGAAGATTATATCCTCAACTTGGCGAAGTCGAGCGGATTCACGGTCGAAACGATCAAAGATTTAGTCCGTGAGAACCAAGCGAAAGAAGAAAAAGGCAACGATCACGTCATCGCCCAATTCCATCCCGAACGCAAAACGCTCAGGAAATTCCAATTGGCGGAACGTGAAGTCTTATTCCAAATGCTGCGGAATCCAGCCGCAGTCGACTTCTATCAGGCCAAAATCGAGTATTTCTATGATGAACTGTACCGCAACATCGCGAACTTCATCGTTGAATATAAATCCAAGAACGAGAAAATCGAGATTCCGACCTTGCTCACCGAGCTTGCCCAGAGCGAAGTGGACCCCAAAGGCCAGATGCAGAACGAAATCACGACCATTTCTTTAGAAAACTTCCATCCGGAGTGTACCGACACGTTGCTTGAAGAGTGCCATCAGGTCATCGTCGAAGAACGGCAAGACCTTTATGACAAAGAAGTGCTCGAAAAATCGCTTGTAGGCAAAACCGACATCGAAAAGGCTCGGATCATTGCTGCGTATAACAAGAAGAAATTTAAGAAAGACATCACCGTAAACGTCGCGAAGAACAAATAGGAGGACGTATTAATGGAAACCAAGAAAGTCAAAAATGCCGCAGCCGTGAAACCCGTTGAGGTCAAGCCCGTCGAGGTCAAACCCGTCGAGGCGATCAAAGCCCCAAAACCCGAAAAAACGGTGAAAGCCAAAGCCGTCAAGGCAGAAAAGCCACTCACAACCGTGAAGAAGCCAAAGGCTTCCTCAAAGAAAGCCCCCGTTGACGAAGAAGACGAGGACGCGCTTCCTATTATCGACGAAGAAATCGAAACTTTAGACGACATCAAGAAACGCTTTGAAAAGAAAGCGAAATCCATGGGATATATTGCCCAGGAAGACATTTTTGAAGCCGTGGCGCATTTTGATATGAACGACGAAGACACGGAAAGCTTGATTAATTACTTTAAAGAAAAAGGCATTGACGTCACCAGTGAAGAATCTGAGGATTCCATCGACATCGAAAACCTCGAAGTCGACGAAAAACTGATTGAAAAAGATTTGAAGAATGATTTAACTGACGAAGTAGTCGAAGAAACCGACTATATCGCTCCGGAAGACGTTGAAGCCGACGTCGAACATCTCGAGGCATTCGTGAGCGGTGACGTCAAAGTCAACGACTCCGTCAAAATGTACTTGAAAGAAATCGGCCGCGTCGATCTTTTGAAACCGGATGAAGAAATCGATATCGCCAAGCGCATCGTCGCCGGCGACGAAGAAGCCAAACAAAGACTTATCAATTCTAACTTACGGTTAGTCGTCAGCATCGCCAAGCACTATGTTGGACGCGGCATGCTTTTCCTCGATTTAATCCAAGAAGGCAATATGGGCTTGATTAAAGCGGTCGAAAAATTCGACTATACCAAGGGTTTCAAGTTTTCAACCTATGCGACGTGGTGGATCCGCCAAGCGATTACCCGCGCTATCGCTGATCAAGCTCGCACCATCCGGATTCCTGTCCACATGGTCGAGACCATCAATAAAATGACCCGTGTCCAACGCCAGCTCGTTCAAGAGCTCGGCCGTGAACCGACCGCTGAAGAAATCTCAGTTAAACTCGAGGGCATTATGTCCCCCGAGCGTATCCGCGAGATTCAACGGATCGCCCTTGAACCGGTTTCTTTAGAAACCCCAATCGGCGAAGAAGATGATTCGCACTTAGGCGACTTTATCGAAGATAAGGATGCCCAATCGCCAAGTGAGTTTACGACCAAATCATTGCTCAAGGATGAACTCTACGATATTATGAAAGACCTGACCGACCGTGAAGAACGCGTCCTCCGTTTACGCTATGGCCTCGATGACAATCGTCCCCGTACCCTTGAAGAAGTCGGTAAGGAATTCGGCGTCACCCGTGAACGTATCCGGCAAATCGAAGCCAAAGCCATCCGTAAACTCCGTCACCCAACCCGTGCCAAACGTTTGGGCGACTATCGCGATAATAAATAATATGCCCACTTCGCTCAGCGAACGTTTGCAAACGGTCTACGCCATGGTGCGTAGAGGCGAGTCGGTCGCAGACATTGGGTCTGATCACGGCCTCCTCATCCTCGCTTTATGCCAAAATGGCATCATTTCGCATGGATATGCTTCCGACAACAAAAAAGCGCCTTTTCTACGACTCGGAAAAGCGGTTAAAGCCGCTGGACTGAGCGATTATATCGTCGTTGATTTGGCGGATGGCGTCACGCGTCTTCCGTCTTTCATCGATACGTTAGTGCTGGCTGGAATGGGTGGCGATTTGATGACCCGTATCCTCCAAGCCGAACCACATAAATTAGATGGAGTGAAGCACATCATCGTGGCACCGAACAGCCATGTCCCGTTGGTGCGTTTTACATTATCCAAAATCGGATTTCACATCACCAGCGAAGCCATCGTTTTCGAAAAGCATTACTACGAAATCATACGAGCAGAACGTGGCGTTGTCGTCTATGACGCAACGGACCTCGAGTTTGGACCTTTCTTAAGAATAGAAAAAAGTGAAATCTTCAAACGGAAATACGCGGAACGATTAGCTTCGATTGATGCCTTGTTAACTGAGAAATTAAGCTCCAAGCGACGCACGGAACTGACCACAGAAAAAGAGAGGATACTCACTTTATGATAAAAACAAAGACACTGCTTGCCAAACTTGCCAAACGTTTTCCGAAACGCTTAGCCGCACCTTATCATGATTACGTCGGTTTGATGTGTGGGAAATTACCAGAAACTATCTCTAAGGTTTTCCTTTGCCTTGATATGGACACTTCTCTTCTCGAACTTGTCAAATCCGAGCAACCAGACCTCATCATTTGCCATCATCCGTTCATTTATGGGACCCTGACGAGGGTTCTGAAAAATGACCAAAAGAAAAAAGCTTTAGTCGAAGCATTGCAAGCTTTGAACATCCCGGTATTGAGTTTCCATACCAATTTTGATGCCGGCAGCGGTGGCATGAACGATGCCTTAGCGGCGGCTTTAGGCCTCCAAGACATTCATCCGCTCGTGGGCGATACCATGGCGAGAGCGGGGCGACTAGAAACCCCGATGCCAGTTGAAGTTTACGCGAAATTAGTCAAGAAACAGCTTAATGTTCCTTATGGACTTTTGATTGCCAAAGGCAAACCGATGATCGAGACGGTCGCTATTATCGGCGGTGGTGGCTCGTCATCGTATTCAGTTGCCCAATCTGAAGGCATCGATCTCTATATTTCAGGCGATGTGCCGCATCATATCCGTCGTGGGATTGTCCTTGACGGTTACAACTATCTGGACTTGCCTCACGAAATCGAAAAAATATTCATGCCAACGATGCGTGAAATCATTCTGAATATTGATCCACTCATGGAAATCGTGACGGTCGATCACGAGCAATTACCCAAGGTAATCTAACTATAACGCTTTGAGATGTCTGATGACTTCATCCGTCGTCTCTAAAGGCGTAGACGCGCCTGAAGCGACGGCGACAAAATTAACATTCTTTAAAGACCGGTCGTCGATTTCGGCGGCCGTTTTTATTTGATAGACACGTGTTTTCATATGACTGATGCGGGCGACTTCCGTCAGTTTTTCTGTGTTTGCGGAAAAGGGGCTGCCGACGATGAAAATGACTTCAACGTTTTCTGGGATATCGAGGACCGCTTGCTGACGGAGGCGGGTAGCGGAACAAATCTCGTCGATGATTTCCGCATCCGGAATGGCGTTTCGGACCGCGTCATGGATTTTCACGAGTTCAAGGAAAGAAATGGTGGTTTGATTGAGGACGAGGGGCCGTTTATCCGTGATTAATTTGTAATCAAATGGAATAAAACGATCATAGAGAAAGACCTTTTTCCCAAGTGATAAAGCGGCAATCGTTTCCGGATGTTTCGGTTTACCGATATAGATGACGTCGCGGCCGGTTTCAAGCGCAGTCTCAATCAAATTCATGTTTTGTGTGACTTTCGTGCAGGTGGCATCGAAAAAAGTGATGCCTCTCTTCATGGCTTGCGACTCGAGCTTTTGATCGTGACCGTGAGCCGTGAAAATAACTAAGGCGTCACTGGGAACTTCATCGAGCAGTTCGCTCAGCGATTTTTTTGGGTCTTGAAAGGTTTCAATCCCTTGCGAGGCGAGCATTTCAATGACTTCTTGGTTGTGGACCAGCATGCCTAAAACGATGACGCGACGGTCCGGGTTTTCTTTTTTGGTTTTGATGGCCACTTTTATGGCCGACACAACGCCCGCGCAATACCCGTGCGGGTTCGTTACGAATACATTCATAAAATCACCAACTTCAGTTTATCATATCCGTGCGCGGTTGGCATTCGTGTATAATTAACGCTGAGGATATAACTATGGCATCTTTTCAAAGTTACGCATTAAGCAAGAAGATGGTCGCGGCCTTGGCTAGCCAAGGGTACACATCTCCAACGCCCATCCAGGACGCCGTCATACCGAAAGTATTACGTGGGGAAAGTTTGATTGCCCGGAGCGAAACCGGCAGTGGTAAAACCCACGCTTTTCTCATACCGATTATCGAGCGCCTTGATTTGTCTGCCAAAGAGATCCAAGCCGTGGTCGTTGCCCCGACCCGCGAACTCGCCAAACAAACCTATGATTTTGCCAAGAAATTCGTGATTTTCTATCCCGGATTACGCGTCCAGCTTCTTTCGTCCGGCGAAGAAAAGTCCCGCTCTCTCGAAAAACTCGTTAATTTGCCACACCTGATTATCGCAACCCCGGGACGTCTTCATGATTTTGCTGTCCAGGAAAAAGCCGCCAACTTCCTGACCTGTAAAACCGTCGTGCTCGACGAAGCCGATATGCTCATGGAAATGGGCTTTTTCAATGATTTCAACATCATCATCAGCAACCTGGTCAAACCGCAGATTCTGGTCTTCTCGGCCACCATCCCCGAAAAGCTTGCCTCGTCACTGGAACATTACGTTGAACCCAAACACATCATTGAACTGCAAAAAGAAAATTTAACCGCTTCCCAAGTGAAGCATTACCTGATCGACACACGTCACCAAAACCTCAAGGAATGCCTAAAAACATTCATTGAACTGAAACATCCGTATTTGCTTCTCGTCTTCGCCTCCCGCAAAGAAACCGTCATGGAGATGTATTCCTACCTTAGGGAACTGAAATATCCTGTCGGCGTGATTCACGGCGATCTCGAGATTCGCGAACGTAAAGCGATGATGAGACGCATTCGTAACAACGAATTCTCCATCGTCGTCGCCAGCGATATCGCCAGCCGCGGCCTGGATGTCCTCAATGTCAGCGACGTGCTCAACATCGACTTCCCGAAAGACCTTGAATTTTACTTTCACCGCGCCGGCCGCACTGGCCGTAACGGCAAAGAAGGCAACTGTTTCTCGTTCTATGACAACGACCACACGGCCGCTGCGCAGAAGTTAACTGATTTAGGCGTTAAATTCGAATATTTGGTCATGAAAGACGGTGCGATTACCGGTGGCAAACCGCTGGAGACCAAGCCGACCTTCCGCCGCAAGAAAACCGGCGAACTTGAAAAGGAAATCCGTAAGGCCGTGAGCCAAGCGAGTTCGAAAACCGTCAAGCCGCGTTACAAAGAAAAAGTCCGCAAAGCCGTCGAAAAAGTGAAATCCCATCACCGTCGGCTCATCATCAAGAGCGATATCCGTAAACGTCAGGTTGAACGTTATAAAGGCGAAGGCCGAGGCGAGTAAAGATGGAAACGCTATTCCTTGGATCGCATGTCAGCCTTGAATCCCCTGATTATTTTCTTGGCTCCGTGAGAGAAGCTCTCAGTTATGGCGCCAATACGCTCATGATCTATACCGGCGCGCCGCAAAACTCCATCCGCAAAAATGTTTTGGCACTCAAAATCGCTGAAGGGCAAGTCGCTCTTAAAGAAGCCGGCATTGACCCAAGCAAGATTATAGTCCATGCGCCTTACATCGTTAACTTAGGCAACACACTCAACCAAGAGCTTTTTTCTCAGAGCGTCAAGTTCCTGAGAGAAGAGTTACGCCGCGTCGAAGTTTTTGGCCTCGATATTTTAGTGCTCCATCCGGGCAGCCATGTCCAAGCGGGCACTGACCTCGGTTTGAAACAGGTTGTTTTGGGTCTTAACGAAGTCATGAACGGCGATACTACACGCGTAAAAATCGCGTTGGAAACGATGGCCGGAAAAGGCAGCGAAGTCGGCGCGACCTTTGAAGAAATCCGTTATCTGCTCGATCATGTCGATCAAAGAGACCGTTTCGGCGTTTGTCTCGATACGTGCCATATTTCCGATGCCGGCTATGATGTCACGGATGTCGAAGGCGTCCTTGCCGAGTTTGACCGTGTGATCGGACTCAACAACCTCTTATGCATACATATCAACGACAGCAAGAACGTCCGTGGTGCCCATAAGGACCGTCACGAAAACCTCGGTTATGGCGAAATCGGTTTTGACGTCATCAACCATTATGTCCATCATCCTAAACTAACCCAGATTCCAAAAATCCTGGAAACGCCTTATGTCGGCGAAAAGCCGCCTTATAAAGAAGAAATCACCATGCTTCGGAACGGAATATTCGTTCCGGGTTGGCGCGAAAGACTTTAAAAAAAGAAGAGAATCGCTCATGCGGTTCTCTTTTTAGTTACATCTTGTCGATTTCAGCAATGAGCGCGGTGAAGGCTTCGTTTTCCTTGACGGTCCGTATGACTTTTCCTTTTTTGAAGAGGACCCATTCATGACGACCGCCGGCTATGCCGATGTCCGCGTTATGCGCTTCGCCAGGGCCATTGACGACGCAACCCATGACGGCGACGGTGATTGGTTTATTGATTTTCTCTAGATAGACGAGTGTTTTTTCCGCTAATTCCATGACGTTGACTTCTGTCCGACCACAGGTTGGGCAGGAGATGAGGGTGGGGTATTTTGGATAAAGCCCAACATCATGAAGTAATCTTTTTGCGGCGATGATTTCCTCTTTTGGGTCGGCGGTTAACGAAATACGGATGGTGTCGCCAATGCCTTCGACGAGCAGCGGAGCAAGACCGGCCACTGAGCGGATAATTCCAATTTCTTTAGTCCCAGCTTCAGTAATGCCAAGATGGAGGGGATAAGGGAATGTCTCCGCGGCAATGCGGTAGGCCGCTATGGTTTCGAGCACATCGCTCCCCTTAAGGGAAATGACGATATCGTGAAAACCGAGGTCTTCAAGGATTTTGACATGCTTTTGAGCCGAGGCCACGAGCTTAGATGCAGTGTAATGGGCATCATAGTTATGGACCGACTTATCGAGCGAACCGGAGTTGACACCGATACGAATGGGGATGTGGTGGGCTTTGCATGCATCGACAACAGCAGATATTTTATCGATGGAACCGATATTCCCGGGATTAATCCGTATCTTATCGATGCCGTTTTCAATCGCAAGCAGGGCAAGACGATAATCAAAATGAATATCCGCGATGAGCGGTATCCGGATTTGTTTTTTAATTTCTTTGATAGCTAATGCATCCGCTTCATCCATGACTGAGACGCGCATCAAGTCAGCGCCTAAATCCGCAAGCTCATTAATTTGCTTGACGACCTCGGCAACTTTGCTAGTCTTGATATTGCACATAGACTGGATGAGGACGCGGTTTTGTCCGCCCAGAAGGAGTGATCCAACCTGGACTTGACGGGTTTGTGAACGATTTATCATGTTATCACCGTGTTTTATTATATCATTAAGAATGAATCCTAGACATAATGAACGATTCCCCTAAATAAAAAGCATAATGGACTAGATATATAAATATATTCGTGATAAAATAAGCACGCAAAACCGAATCGGAGGTGTTAGTCATGCGTGATAACCTAATGTTAAAGTGCACGGTGTGTGGCGAAGAAAATTACATCAGCACCAGAAATAAACGTTCGCATCCGGACCGGCTCGAACTTAATAAGTTCTGCCCACGGTGCGGCAAGATGACCCCACACAAAGAAAAGAAATAAGGGTGCTCCCCTTATTTTTTTGTAATTTATGGAAATAACCCCAATTGTCTACCGGCAGTTTTCAGCGAATACCTATCTCATTGGCACTAAAGGTGGGGAAGTCCTCGTCATTGACCCCGGCCTTGATTCCGATTCTTTAGTCAACCTTCTGAAAGAGAATTATTCCGGCGTCACCGCCGTTTTACTGACCCATGGCCATTATGACCATATCAGTGGCATTGACCGTGTCGTCAAAGCCTTTAAATGCCCCGTGTACGTCCATGAAGGCGACGTCGAGTTTCTGAGCACGCCTCGCCTTAACGGGTCCTATAAGAGTGATACGCCAATAAAATCGGCTATTCAACCCATCACTTTTAGCGGAGACTACGAATTTTCGCTCCTTGGCCTCAAAATCAAAGCCATCCATACGCCATTCCATACTCAGGGAAGCGTCTGTTATCTCTTTGCGAGTTTGAACGCTATCTTTACGGGCGACACCTTATTCCGTGGTGACATTGGTCGCACCGACTTACCCGGCAGCAGCGAAAAAACCGTGGAACCAAGTCTACAGAAATTAAGAGTATTGCCACCTACGCTCGTCGTTTACCCGGGTCATGGTCATCAAACCACGATCGAACGGGAGTTAAGTTATAACCGGTATTTTCATCAATAAGACTCAAAAAACCTAAAAAGCACTATTTATTTGATTATTTCCACTATTGTATGTACAATAGTAAAGGCTAAAAAGGGAGATTATATTATGAACGTCACAGAATTAAGACCAGGCAACTATTTCACAGTCGACAACGCGATTTACAGCGTCGTTGACGTCGCGCTCAACAAAACCGCGATGAGAAAAATGGTTGTTAAACTCAAAGTCAAAAATGTCCGCAACGGAGCCGTTACCGAAATGAGCTTCCTCGGCGGCACTAATATTGAGCCGATTCATCTTGAAAAAAAGCAGATGCAGTATCTTTATGATTCTGGCTATATGCTCGTTTTTATGGATCAATCCTCATTTGAACAAATCGAAATTGCCAAAGAACGCCTTGAATGGGAAGCAAATTTCTTTAAAGGCGACTCCACGGTTGAGTTCGTTACCTATGATGGCGAAGTCCTCGGTGTCAACCTCCCAGCGAAGGTGGCTCTCAAGATTGTTGAGTGTGAACCGGCCATCCGCGGCGACACCATCAACAGCGCTTCCAAGGATGCCGTTCTCGAAACTGGTCTCAAGGTTCGCGTCCCGTTATTCATTAACGAAGGGGAAGTCATTCTCGTTCGAACCGATAACGGAAAATACGACGGAAGAGCTTAGTCAAAAAATCAAAGGCCCGCGAGGGTCTTTTTTATTTCCCGTCATTATTGAATTGCCTTCCAAAATAAGATACAATACTCACGAGGTGAGATAACATGTTAATAACTTTAGTATTTGAGTGGGGAACCACAATCCTGTATTTAGTTCTCGGTCTGGTCGGCGGAGCCGTCGCTGGCTTCTTCATCTCCCGTTGGTTTTTCAAACGTGAATTGGCGAAAAATCCACCGATAAACGAGAAGATGATTCGAGCTATGTTTACATCGATGGGACGCAAGCCCAGCGAAGCTCAAATTAGAGCGGTCATGTCGAACGTCAAAAAAGGGATGTAATTCGACCCAAAAAACGATTAAAACTGGTGCTGGAAACAGCATCTTTTTTATTTCCATTTTTGTAGTATGTTGCTCTCAATAGATTAAGCGGTGGTCAGACTGAAGTGCTGACGAAAGAGTAAAAAGAACAAAAATAAAACCGCCTATTCATCGAAACAAAATGGCGGTTTCTTAGATTTAACTATACTACTAAATACTAACTATATTATTACTAAACAGTCTTTTTAGTTCATCCAAGTGATGCGGCGTTCTTGATGATCAAGGAGTCGTTTTATGTTCTCATGGTGACGATCATAAAGGTAAAAGGTTTCGACAATTAAAAACGCAGTAAGAATAACGCCACTTTCCATGCCCGGCCACATGCCGATTTGAGACAGTTCGGGAAGGAATAAAAACACAGACAAAATAGTGACGATCGCGCTGCTCACGATGGAGCCAAGACTAACATGCTTTTTAATCTTCAAAACGAAGAGCATGATGACGATGCCGATGAGGGCCAGTACCCAGTTTGTGGCAAGAACAAAGCCAGCAAAACTCGACACAGCTTTCCCCCCTCTGAAATGAGCAAAAATCGGGAAGCAGTGACCGACCATCGCGCCGATAGCGGCAAGGTAGTACGTCCAGGGGGTCCAAGCGTAGTTGCTAAGCATGGTAAAATTGACGAGTGCAAAAACACCCCAGATGGGTAAAGTCGTCTTAAGAATGTCGAGGATCATGACAGCGACGCCGGCCTTCTTTCCAAGAACTCGACCCGCGTTCGTTCCCCCAGCATTATGGGAACCAAACTCGCGGATGTCTTTCTTGAAAAAGACCTTTCCGATGATAACGGCATTGGGTATTGATCCGCAAAAATAACCAATGAGAAGTCCTAAGAATAACACACAAATTTTAATAAAAATTTCCACTGGGATTCCTCCTTGTTTGTGTGTTTGATTATACAATATTTTATTAGGCATTTAAAGATTTGTTTGATATAATATGAGAATTGTAAAGACGAAATGAGGTGACCACCATGCCCGTCGATTTAAAACAGCACACGTATAATGAGGACGACATCGACGTGCTTGAGGGTCTTGAAGGTGTCCGCAAACGCCCCGCGATGTATATTGGTTCAACGAATGGTACGGGTCTCCATCACCTCGTATGGGAAATTGTCGATAACTCTGTCGATGAAGCACTCTCTGGATTCGGTACATTGATTACCGTAACCATCCATTCGGATGGTTCGCTATCCGTTCAAGATGAAGGCCGCGGAATTCCGACCGGCATGCATAAAACGGCAAAAATACCCGCAGTTGAACTAATTTTTACCACCCTTCACAGTGGTGGCAAATTTTCTGATAAAGCCTATACGAGCAGCGCCGGACTTCACGGCGTCGGTGCCTCTGTGACAAATGCCTTAAGTGAGTGGCTCGATGTAACGGTTTACCGAGACGGCGTGGTCAGTCATATAAAATTTGCTAACGGCGGCCATATGGTCGTTCCTTTAGAGATTCTCGGAAAATCAAATAAACATGGATCAACCGTTCGTTTCAAACCTGACCCAAAAGTCTTCACGACCGTCGACTTTAAATGGGATACCATCTATAACCATCTCCAAGAATCCGCCTTCTTAATGAAGAAAGTTCGCTTCATCCTAAATGACGAGCGGTCAAATTTGTCTCAAGAATTTTATTACGAAAACGGCCTGACACAATATATCGGGGTTCTCAACCAAAATAAGGAACCACTATCGCCCATTATTGATTTTGACGATGTCACCAGTGATATCAAGATTGAAATTGCCTTCCAGTATTGTTCGCTAGATTACAACGAGAACATACTTTCCTACGTAAACAACGTCCGGACGAAAGATGGCGGTACCCACGAGACCGGTTTTAGAGCCGCAATCACGCGTGCTGTCAATGATTTCGCGAATAATAATAATTTGATAAAAGGAAAGAATAATCTTGAAGGTTCAGATATCCGCGAAGGCTTGACTGCCATTTTAAGCTTAAAGATACCCGAGTCAAAACTCGAATTTGAGGGACAGACCAAAGGCAAGTTGGGGACACCGGAAGCGACCATGGCAGTTCAAAATTTCTTCTATTCAAAGCTGACGTATTATCTTGCCGAAAACAAAGATTTCGCGTTAAGTCTAATCAAGAAATGCGTCGATAGCCAAAACGCCCGCGTTGCAGCCCGCAAAGCCAAAGATGATGCAAGGACGACCAATAAAAAACGTTCCGACACAATTTTAAGCGACAAACTAACGCCTGCCCAAAGCAAGGATTTCAAGAACAATGAACTCTTCATCGTAGAAGGTGATTCTGCCGGTGGCACAGCCAAAAGCGGACGTGACCGTTTGCATCAAGCAATCCTACCGCTTCGTGGAAAGCCTTTGAATACCGATTCGATTACCATTGAACAGATGTTAAAGAACGTCGAGTTCGCGACCCTCGTTGATACGATTGGCGCCGGCGTTGGCCAAAACTTTGATATCAGCGAATCGCACTATGGCAAAATCATTATCATGACCGATGCTGATACCGATGGCGCTCATATCCAGACGTTGCTTTTAACTTTCTTTTACCATTTCATGCGGTCTTTAATCACCCATGGATGCATCTATATCGCCGTCCCGCCGTTATACCGGGTCATGAAAGAAAACGATCACCGTAAATTCTTTTATGCTTGGGATGACAAAACCCTTGAAGAGGCCAAGAACAAGATTGGCGGCGCGTATCTCATTAACCGCTATAAAGGTCTAGGCGAAATGAGTTCCGAACAACTCAAAGAAACCACAATGAGCCCACAATCACGGACTTTAATCCGCGTGAATATCGAAGATCCGTTAGTCGTTGAGCAACGCATCACTGTCCTGATGGGAAAAGACACGACCATCCGCAAAAAATGGGTCGAAGAAAACGTCGACTTTAACTATGTCGATACTTTCATCAAGGAGGTTAAATAATGGCTAAAAAACCAGTCGTAATGCCGAAAGCGTTCGAGGAAAAAATCATTATTAGCCCACTTGAAGATGTCATGGGCGATCGCTATGCCACGTATGCTAAATATGTCATTCAAGATCGGGCCATTCCCGATGTCCGTGATGGCTTAAAACCAGTTCAGCGGCGCATTATTTATGCCATGTATGTCGATGGTAACGTTTTTAAGAAACCGACCCGCAAATGTGCAACCACCGTTGGCTCTGTTATGGGGCATTTTCACCCACATGGCGACTCTTCCATTTACGAAGCGTTGGCACACATGTCGCAGGAGTGGAAATTCCGCTTGCCGCTCATCGACTTCCAAGGCAATAACGGTTCCATCGATGGCGACTCTCCAGCCGCACACCGATATACTGAAGCGCGCCTTGCCGAAATCAGCGAAGAACTCATCCGCGATATCGAAAAAGATACCGTCGACATGCAACTGACGTTCGATGACACGAACTTTGAGCCGACAGTTTTACCTGCCCGGTTTCCAAACTTGCTCGTTAACGGAACTCAAGGCATTGCCGTCGCTTTAGCCACCAACATTCCGCCACATAACCTTGTTGAAGTGACGGAAGCAATCCTTTACCGCATCAATCATTCCCATGTGACCATCGATGATCTTTTACAATTTGTCAAAGGCCCAGATTTTCCGACCGGGGGCATCATTTCCGTTGGCGAAGGCATGAAAGCGATCTATGAAACTGGACGCGGTCGCGTTGATATGATTTCTCGGACGAAAATCGTCACCGAGAACGACCTGACGCAAATCATCATCACGGAAATTCCTTTTGGCGTCATCAAAAGCAAACTTGTCCGTGACATCGATATGATCCGCCATAACAAAACTATCGACGGAATCCAGGAAGTTCGTGATGAAAGCGACCATGAAGGTTTACGTATCGCCATTGACCTCAAGAAAGAAGCCAACCCTGAGATTATTTTGTCTTATTTAATGAATAAAACCGAGTTGCGGACCGCTTTTAACGCAAACATGGTTGCTATCTGCAATGGTCACCCGCGGACATTGAATTTGCTTCAATTCGTGGATGCCTACATTGACCATCAAGTGGCGGTCATCTCACGTCGCAGTACATATGACTTAGCAAAAGCCCGCGCTCGTATTCACATCGTTGAAGGTCTCATCAAGGCCATCTCCATGCTGGATATCGTGGTCGCGACAATCCGCGCCAGCAAAGATAAGAGCGACGCGAAGAAAAACTTGATTTCCAAGTTTGGTTTTAGCGAAGAACAAGCCGAAGCCATCGTCGTTCTCCAACTTTACAAATTGACCAATACCGATGTGACGATCCTCACGAACGAAATGAGAGACCTCGAAAGAAAAATCTCAGAACTTGAGGGTATCCTTGCTGACCGAAAGAAACTTGATAAAGTCATTATTGGCGACTTAAGAGTGATTGCCTCTAAATACGGAACCCCACGGAAAACCTCAGTCGAAGAAAAAGTCGAGACCGTCCAAATCGACAAACGTGATCTCATCGTTAAAGAAGATTCGATGGTGGTCATCACCCGTGATGGCTATGTCAAACGCTCTTCTTTGAAGAGTTATAAAAGCAGTGACGGTGCGCTTCCGGGATTAAAATCCGACGATGTCCTTGTCGGTTACATGCAAGCCAATACCGCCGATTACCTTTTGGCCTTTACCAATCTCGGTAATTACCTTTTCATTCCTGTTCATGAGATCATCGACGGGAAATGGAAAGAAGAAGGCAAACATGTGAACTACTTGGTCAGCCTGACTTCCGACGAAAAAATCATTAAAGCCGCAGTGGTGGTCGCTTTCCGTAACGATATCAATGTCGCTATCTTGAGCAAAAAAGGTCAAATCAAACGGACCTCGCTGGCTGAATTTATGGTTCAACGTTACAGCAAACCAATCAGTTGTATGCGCCTCTTTGCTGATGATACCGTTACAGATGTCGCTATGACTTCGGGTGATAGCGATCTCCTCGTCATGACTTTAGAAGGCGACGCCACCTTGTTCAACGAAAACGAAATCACTTTAACCGGCATCAAATCCAGCGGCGTTAAAGCCATCGCCAGAATAGAATCAACCGATGAGGCCGTTGCTTTGCTCGCCTACGAGCCTGCTGAACGCGGCAAGATTATTGCGCTTACGGACTGTGGAAACCTTCGCGTCTTCGATAGTGCCTATGTCAGTAAAACCGCGCGTCTTGGTAAAGTTCAGTATGTCTATAAATCATTTAAATCAGACCGTCATGAACTGATCTATGCCGCTAAACTTGATAAGAAAGCAGAGCAAGTCACGATCAACTTCTTAAAGAGTGACAATCAGCCGAGCTCAATCACCGTCGACGATTTCAAGCCGACTCCCATTGATAAATATGCTAAAAAGAATATTGCCTTGGCTACTGGCCTTCGCGTTATCGGCGTCTACACCGATATGCTTGGAAAGATTGATGAAAACACCAAAGCCTATACGCCACCAGTCAAAATCGAAACTCCAAAAATCCCGTCGCCGAATGACGAACAGGAGAATAGTGGTTACGAACAAATTTCCATCTTTGATGACTTGGATGTTAAGTAAAACGGAATGGCACAGGAGTGCCATTTTTGTTTCTTCAACGTTTTACCGTTATTTTTTTCCTACTACTGGTACAATGTAAGAGAGAACCTCTAACTTTGTTAGCCTTTCTTATGTAAGTGTGTTTATATCTAGAAAAAGACGCTTGATTCTTTTACAATAGAAATAGAGGGTAACTCATGTTCAAAAGATTCATTCCCGATTATCACGCGACGAGCATCTATGATGTCAATGTTGAGTTTTACCACTCTATCGGCGTTAAGAATCTCTTAATCGATCTCGATAATACCCTCGATTCTTACAGGTTATTTAGTCCTTCCCCTCGGACCCTTGCTCTTAAGAATAAACTCATCGCTGCCGGGATTAACATCTACATTATCTCGAATAACCATGGTCCCCGAGTGACTGCTTACGCGAACGCTCTCGGCGTGGATTACCTGCATTCGACCCGAAAACCATTCGCGTACAAAGTGAAACGTCTGCTCAAAGATAAAAATTACGTTCCAGAAGAAACGATGCTGGTCGGCGATCAACTGATTACGGATGTGTTATGCGCGAAAAGATCTGGGATACGTGTCATGCTTACTGAGAAAATTGTCGAAGAAGACCAATGGACGACGCATTTCAACCGTCTATTGGATCGCCCCATGCGTCGTCACTTAAAAAAGAAAGGACTCTTGAAGGAGTGGGTGAACAAAAATGACTGAACTAAAAAGAATCCGTCGCTGCTACGGTTGCGGTATTATCCTTCAATCGCTCGACGAGAAACTTCCTGGGTATGTCCCGGAAATCCAACTTGAGAAACACGAAGTGGTGTTATGCCAGCGTTGCTTTAAACTTCAGCACTATGGGGTCGAAGACCCTCTAAAAGAGCCAACCGTCGATGCCGATTTTTTGCACATTCTTTCTGAAGCGAAAAAAGAAAAAGCCCTTATTGTTTACGTCTTCGACCTTTTCTCATTTGAGTCCTCATTCGTGAACGCCATTAATAACGAAATTAAAGGCATGACCGTCCTGGCTGTCGCGAATAAAAGGGATCTATTGCCACGCGAAATCAGCGATAAGAAGTTAAGCGATTATGTCCTCGGCCGTACCAAAGACGCCGGATTAATCGTCAGTGACATTGTCATTACAAGCCCAATCAAGAACTACAACATGGATGAACTCAAAGAAAAAATCGAAAAATATCGTAAAGGCAATAACGTTTATGTCATCGGAGCTGCCTCAAGTGGAAAATCATCGATCGTTAATGGTTTCTTGAAAAACTATTCTAATAAAACCACAAATCTGATCACAACCAGTCCTTATCCCGGAACGACGCTTCGCGTCATCAATATCCCACTTGATGATACGACCGTCCTCTATGACACTCCTGGGATTGGCGTTGATAACTCCTTGATTTTCAAAGTTGAAAAAGAAGTTCTCAAAATCATTACTCCGAAAATCGAGGTCAAACCTCGGACCTTCCAGTTGAACGCTGGCCAAAGCCTCATTATTGGCGGCATCGCCCGTTTCGACTTCGTGAAAGGCCCCCGGACCGGTTTCAGTCTCTATCTTGCGAACCCTGTCGGAGTGACCCGTTCAAAGATCGAACGTGCCGATCACACGATGGAATCACTGATCAAAGTGAAAACGGTAAAACCCGTAAGCAAAATCGTCCAAAACATCAAAGACCTTGAAGCCTTTGAAGTCATCATCAAAGACGATAAACGCGTTGACGTCGGCATTACCGGTCTTGGATGGGTGACATTTAAGAGCAACGGCCAGGTGCTTCGCGTCTTAGTGCCGAAAGGCGTCCGAATCTATACTGAACCCGCTAAAATATAGGAGGAAACTATGTTAACGAATAAACAGAAAAACATGTTGAAGGGACGTTCGAACATCCTCAAGCCAATGTATCAAATTGGCAAAAAGGAACTTTCGAAACCCGCGCTTGAGATGCTTGATAAAGCTCTTTTAGCGCATGAACTCATCAAAATTCAGGTCTTGAAAGCGGTGGATGCGCCGCTCATGGCGGTTGCTCTTGATCTCGCCAGCAACCTTCACGCCGAAGTAATTCAAGTCATCGGCAGGGTCATCGTACTCTTTCGCCGGAACCCCATAAAACCGAAAATTGAGTTGGACTAAGCATGCGCAAGGTCATACTCTTCGGTGGAACATTTGATCCTATCCATTTTGGCCATATCGAGATGGCACGTCGAGCCAAAGAACAGATAGGCGCTGATGAAGTCGTTTTCGTTTTAGCTAAAAAACCACGATGGAAATTACCCTCAGCAGACGTACGCTTACGTCTGAATATGCTCCGTCTCGGCATTCAGAATATCAACGGGTTTTCGATTTCCCTTTTTGAAGTCGATAGTGAAAGTGAAATCAATTATACCATCGATACAATCAAGCATTTTTTGGAATCCTACAAGACCGCCGAATTATACTATTTGGTTGGCTTTGACCAAGTAGCAAAGTTCCCCGAATGGAAAGACGGAAATCAGATTGCTGCACTGGCTCATGTCATTGCCTACGGCAGACCCGATTATCCGCTCGATTTAAAGATCGTCGAGACCTATAAGATAACGCTGCTCAATGGTCCCTTGCTTGATGTCTCAAGCACAGCCATCCGTGAACTGCGTTCACTGGATACACCATATCCGGTCATCAGTTATATCGTCGATCAAGACCTCTATTTTATGAAGAAGCTTCACTCTTTTATCAATAACAAAAGGCTTGAACATAGCGTCTCCGTCGCCAAACTTGCTTATTCCATCGCCGAAAATAATGGAATAGACCCACAAAAAGCCTTTCTAGCGGGGCTCCTCCATGATATCGGCAAGGATCATATCCATGACGACGCAATGAAAGCCAAAATTAATGAAATCTATTTCGATGAAAACGAAGACTTGCCAAAATTCGCCTACCATCAATTCTCCGGAAGCCTCATCGCGGCGAGTGAATTTGCGGTGAAAGATCCAGAAATCATCGATGCTATCCGCTACCATGCCACGGGTAAGGCCAACATGAGTCCTTTAGGAATGGTGATCTATTCTGCAGATAAGATTGAACCCACACGAGGTTTTGATTCAACATTGCTCATTAAAGCATGCATCGAAAACTACGAAAAAGGTTTCATCGAAGTACTTAAAGCCAACCGAACATTCTTGCTTGGCAAGAAGTCAGCCATCAATAACCCATTAACCAATGCTTGCATGAAAATGTACACAGGAGAAGCTCAATGAAAAAAGACCCAGTACTAAAAATTATTCAAAAAGTTTTAGATGATAAGAAAGCGGTGGATATCGATATCATCGATGTTCATGACCTGACTCCCTTGGCCGAAACTTATATCTTGGCCACTGCAGACAATATCCGGAAGTTGAATGCAATCAAAGAAAGCATTGTCGAAGAACTTGAAAAAGCTAAGGCACCTGTCCATCACGTCGAAGGTCGTGAAGATTGCGGATGGGTTTTGATTGATGCTCACCATATCATTGTCCATGTCTTCTCGACCGAACAACGAGAACGAATTGACCTCGGCGGTCTCATCAAAAAACGTCTTACTAAGTAACCTATGAGCTCCCTTCACGGGAGCTTTTTTCTTGTTAACGATAGAAGTGCCGAGAAGAAGTGATGATCTCTTTCTTGACAAGATACTGATTGTGCGGTATCTTATTTTCTAGGAAGGAGGCACTTCGCATAATATAGCGTTATGAAAACCAAGACCTTTTGCGAGCGGTCGCGAGCAAGCCCAAGAGTGGCCAAGTTGGCCCT
>Ga0209429_10000587_pt1 | contig 24076 bp, 20 predicted proteins | sample BarGraNGADG00212_3_FD_184493 | JGI IMG/M metagenome (GOLD analysis project Ga0209429, IMG submission 184493) | Arctic peat soil microbial communities from Barrow, Alaska - Barrow Graham LP Ref core NGADG0004-212 (SPAdes) (version 2) | ecosystem: Environmental > Terrestrial > Soil > Wetlands >...
AAAGGCTGGGCTTACGGGATCGCAGATGAACTTTGCGGCATGCGGTTTTTAAGAGGCGTGAATAAGCTTGGAGGAGTAAAGATTGATTTTGTTGCCGGAAAAGAATCGAAGATAATTGACCAATTGAATAAAATAAAGACGGAGCTTGAGGATACTGTGAAAATCATGAAAGCTAATAGTTTATTTGTTGACAGGGTTGAGAATACGGGCATACTGCAGGCGGGTATTGCTGTTGATTTAAATGTCTCGGGTCCTGCAGGACGTGCATCAGGCATTCGATATGATGTAAGGAAGGCATTCGCAAATGACGCCTACCGGCAGCTCGCATTTCATGTTCCGGAGCATAATAACGGGGACGTAAACTGCAGGATGAATGTGAAAATAGAGGAATGTTTTGCATCCATTGACCTGATTTTGCAGTCGCTGGAAATGATGCCGGGCGGTAAGATATTGGAGCCCATTCACTCTGTTGAACCCTTTGCGTTTGGCCTGGGAATAACGGAGTCGCCAAGAGGAGAGAATATTCACTGGGTTATGACCGGAGAAAACAACACGATTTTCCGCTACAAAATCAGAACGCCATCCTTTTGCATCTGGCCCGCCGTATGCCTTGCCGTTAAAGGGAATATCGTCCCTGATTTTCCGCTGATTAACAAGAGCTTTAATTTATCCTATGCCGGCAATGATTTATAGACCTGGAGGACTGAAATGTTTAGTGTAATTAAAAAAATAATAGATTATCCAAGACTTGCGCAGGATTATCCCCGGAAGCCTATAGATTCGAGCTTGTTTATCGGCAGACCGGAAATTGACCTGGAAAAATGCACCAGATGCGGTGAGTGCGTTAGCCGCTGCCCATCGCGCGCAATAATATTGGATAAAATGAAAAATGATATAGGTATAAATTATGACGAATGTGTTTTCTGCACTCTGTGCGAAGAAATTTGCCCGGTTGGTGCTGCAAAAATGACAAACAAATTCGAACTTGCTGAAAAAGACAGAAAACTGCTTAGAAAAAGTCCGATTATCATTGAAGAAAGAAATATTTCAGATAAATCATATGAAGCCATCTGCAGCGAACTTTCGTTGAATATCAAAAAAACATTCGGAAGAAGTCTTCAAATAAGAGAGGTGGATTCCGGATCATGCAATGCATGTGATTCTGAAATCAACGCTCTCAACAATCCTTTTAATGATATAGAGAGGTTGGGAATCAAGTTTGTTGCTTCGCCAAGGCATGCAGATATGCTTCTGGTGACGGGTGCTGCAACAAGGAATATGCAGCTTGCTTTGGCAAAAACCTATAATGCAGCCCCCGACCCGAAGCTTGTCGTTGCGATGGGAGCCTGTGCATGCAGCGGCGGAATATTCAGGGATACCTATGCCACGAGCAATGGCATTGACAGTCTTGTGCCTGTTGATGTATACATTCCCGGCTGCCCTCCAAGGCCGCAGGCAATCCTGTATGGCATATTAAAGGCTCTGGATCGCGTGTAACACGGGATTTCCCCTGTGTTACAGAAAAAACAAAAATAGTTAAGGGGTAATCATTATGTCGGAATCGATGATTACAAAAAAGGCACTGGCCGCAGGACTCTGGTAAATGAGAGCAAACAATTTGCCGTGGAACGCTATTACAAGGAAAATGCTGAAGGGGAGGCAGCCCCTATAACCTGATCTTCCCATGCATCCCACGCAGGATCAGGAACCTGAAGCTCCGGACGGCTCAACAGGCACGACAGGGACTGCCGGACACCCTGGTCAAAACGGATGGTGGCGCAGAAATCCGGAACAAGGCGCTTGATTTTGGAGTTGTCAAAGACAACGGTATTGCTCTTGTCACCATGAAGCGGGCCGTCAAGCGTCGGATCGAGCCTGACCAGTGTGTCGGTCGCTATATGGACGAGGACAGGCTGGACTCCGATTGCCTGCCCGACAATTTCATATATCTGATTCCATGTTAAGGATTCATCCGAGGTGATGTGTACCGGTTCGCCGACAGCATGCAAATTTCCAAGAAGACCAATATATGCCCTGGCGAAATCCATGCTGTGCGTTACGGTCCAGAGGGTGCGTCCGTCTCCCGGAACAATGACGGGCCTGCCTTCCTTCATTCGCAAAAGCTCGCTCCACACGCCTTTGGGTCCGTGTATGGCAAGAGGTATGCTGCCGTCGGCGTAGGTGTGGCTTGGACGTACGATGGTGACCGGGAATCCTGTGTTCCGGTACGCATCCATCAGTACCTGCTCGCATGCAATTTTATCCCGTGAATACTGCCAGTAAGGGTTGGAAAGAGGGGTGCTCTCCGTTATCAGGTAATGGGACAGGGGCTTCTGGTAAGCGGAAGCGGAACTGATAAATATGTACTGGCGGCAGCGCCCTTCAAAAAGCCGGATATCCCGTCTGACCTGTTCCGGTACGTAGGCCGTAAATTCACCCACAACATCAAAATATTCATCAGCAAGAAGCGCTTTGGCTGCCTCTTCATTATTGATATCACACGTGATTTGGCGTACCGATGAGGGGACGCCTTCTTTTTTGCTGCCCCGGTTCATAATTGTCAGTTCATAACCGTCCTTGTCAGCCAGCTGCTTTGTGATAGAGCAGCTGATCGTTCCCGTTCCTCCGATTAATAATATTTTCATTAACTTACCTCCCTGTGACTGCACCGCGGCGGATACTGTTCATGTATTTTCCACATGTTTTCCATAATGAAAGTATAGCATTTTCCGCGCGGCCCGATTACCCGGATTATGCTTGAAAATCAGACACTTTTGCCCGATGTGTCCGGTTTTTGGACACCTGACGTATTTTGCATATTGAATCTTTCCAGCGGCCGTGTAATATATGAAGTTGCAAGAATTGGTTACAGGAACCATTTAAAGTAATAATATAAAACATATCTTGTAATTATTAAAATCATGTGATATTCTCACTCTCGTGCAACACAGAAAAAGACAAAGGAGATGAATTAATTGTCAAAGAAAACAATAAGCAGAATCAAGAGGCTTGCCGTAGTGGTCGGCATCATTATTATCCCGCTCCTGTACAGTTATCTCTACCTGGGGGCTTTCTGGGATCCATACAGCCGGCTCGACGCACTCCCTATAGCGATTGTAAATGCCGATGAAGGGGCACAGATTAACGGACAGGACCGGAATCTCGGGGAAGAGCTGATTACTTCGTTACAGGAGGACGGGTCGCTGACCTTTACCGTCACAACCGAGGAAGATGCAAGTACGGGAACGAAGGACAGCCGGTACTATGCACAGATGACGATACCGGCGGATTTTTCCAAAGACATCGCTTCTGCTCAGACAACGGATAAAACAATAGCATCGCTTTCATTCTCGGCCAATGAGAAAAGAAATTATCTGGCCAGTCAGATTATGAAATCCGCCGTCACGCAGGTGGAGGAGAAACTCCGAAGCAAAGTCGATTCCGAAATCGTGCAGAACCTGGCGGACAAGCTTACAGCGGTCCCCGTCAGTCTTTCCACATTATCAGACGGTCTGGGAAAATTGAGTGACGGGTCTGTCGCTTTAGCGGCGGGAACAAAGGATCTGTCATCGGGTACAGAGACTTTTGCAGAGAAAATGAGTACATTCAAGACAGGGGTAACAGATGCCTCATCCGGATCGGTAACACTATCGGCCGGTGCCGCGACGCTCGACACAGGCATTGACAGCCTGTTGGAAGGCGCAAAGGCTCTTACGGCTTCCACGGAAAATATCGGGCAGATAGCCGAAGGGGCGGCAGCACTGGCTGAAGGTGCAAAGGCCATGAACAGCAGCCTTTCAGCTTATACAGCAGGGGTGGATTCCCTTATCGCATCCGTCAACAGTACTTCGGGTTTCCTGAAAAACTATGCGACAGTTATGAATCCTTCCATAATGAAGGACCCGTACTTTTCAGCGTTTATGACTAAGATGTCCGATCCTGCCGTCAGTGCGAATCTGACAGAGCTTTCTAAAGCAAATACGAGTCTGAAAGACGCTTCGCAGCAGATAGCCGATGGAGCACAGACGCTTTCGTCCGGTACGGCAAGTCTTCCGGAACTCAAAACAGCACTGGCTCAGCTGGAAACAGGATTGACGCAGGCCAAGGAGGGATCTGCGGCACTTTCCGGCGGAGCGGCTGATCTTGAGGCCGGCCTGGCTGACATTGATACAGCCACAGCTGCACTTGCCGCGGCTGCCGATGATATTAAGAGCGGAGCCGCAGATGCAGCAGACGGCGCGTCTGCTTTGTCCGACGGTATCAGCACGGCAGAGACCGGAGTGGACGGCAGTATCACAACAGCCGATACAGATCTGACGAAGCTTGACGGTCTGGCCGATTTTGCAGCCGCCCCGGTAACCGTGGAAAATACACCGGTTAATCCCGTTGCCAATTACGGCACGGCATTTGCACCGTATTTCCTGTCCCTCTCCCTGTGGGTCGGCGCCCTTATGATCTTTCTGGGGACGTATATGGACAACGACGACAGCTTTACGATTCTCTCGCGTAATTCGAAACGCAAGTATCTGAGGAGTTTCATTTATCTTGGACTTGGCCTGGTACAGGCAGTAGTGCTCGGGAAAGTTCTGGAACTCGGCCTTGGCCTTACTGTCAGCAATGAAGCACTCTATTATCTGGCGTGCTGCCTGTTCTCGGTGACGGCTGTTTCAATTGTTCAGTTCTTCATGGTCAACTGCAAGGCTGTCGGCAAGTTCCTGTGCATCATCATTCTTATCCTTCAGCTGACTTCCTGCGGAGGCACGTTCCCTATGGAAACGGTTCCGGGTCTCTTTAATGTTCTCTATCCGTTTATGCCGATGACCTATAGCGTAGGACTTTTAAAGGAAGCAATCAGCGGCGGCGACAATACACTGATCATAAGGAATGCAGTGGTGCTTATCCTCATTACAGCGGGCTTTACCGTACTTTCTCTGATTTTGACAAAAAGAGAGGGCAGCAAAGCAAAAACCGCAGCCAAACGCAGTACAGCATTCTAAACCGGTTGTTGTTTTCACTTAAATGCGTCAAAATAGAAGCAGTCATACCAACAGGTACGGCTGCTTCTTTTTCATGTTGTATAGGAGGATGAATATGGACTCATTTGACGAACTGTACCAGAAAGCGCTTGAGGCCGCGGTTCATGATAAGGTGGATGAGGATCTGAAGAATCCCCAGGCCAACGCCAAATATGACAAGTATCAGCTCGACTGCCTTCTGAATCCGGAGAAACAGTCGGCTGTCATGCGGATGGCGGACTGCCTCTGTACAAATGTTGAGAAAAAAGCCTGCCAGGATGTCTGTTTCTTTGAGGCGCTTCAAAAAGATGAAAACGGTAATATTTCGGTCGATCCTGAGAAATGTGTCGGATGTACGGCCTGCCTCGATCACTGCAAGATCAAAAATCTGGTTGAAAGAAAGGACCTTCTGCCGGTTTTTGAACTTCTGAATCATACCGATGCACCTGTATATGCGCTGATTGCACCTGCCTATATCAGTCAGTTCAGTGATGATGTGACGCCGGGGCAGCTCCGCAGTGCTTTTAAGCATATGGGTTTTGCAGGGATGATTGAGGTTGCGCTTTTTGCTGATATTCTGACCCTCAAGGAAGCGATGGAATTTGACCGTTCAATAAAGACGGACAAGGATTTTGTGCTGACAAGCAGCTGCTGTCCTATCTGGATTGCGATGATCCGGAAAGTATATTCGCAGCTTGTTCCCCATATTCCGCCTTCCGTATCGCCGATGGTAGCCTGCGGGCGTTCGATTAAGCTTTTACACCCTACTGCAAAAACGGTCTTTATCGGACCGTGCGTGGCGAAGAAAGCCGAAGCCAGGGAGAAGGACGTCGCGGATGCAGTTGATTATGTACTGACTTTCCAGGAAGTGCGCGATATATTTGAAATGACCGGAATCAACCCGGGAGAGGAGGAGGAAGATCTCCGCGATCATTCTTCCACGGCCGGACGGATCTATGCGCGTGCCGGAGGGGTCAGCAAGGCTGTGGAAAGTACCCTGAACCGCCTGCGTCCCAATCGCCCCATTCCTCTGAAAGCAGAGAAAGCCGACGGCGTACCGGCCTGCAGGGTGCTTCTGGCAAAAATCATGGAAGGCAGGATAGACTCGAACTTTATTGAAGGCATGGGATGTGTCGGAGGATGTGTCGGAGGACCGAAAGCGCTGATTCCAAAGGAAGAAGGAACCGAACATGTTAACCGGTACGGCTTGTCGGCCGGCTGCTACACGCCTGTCGATAATCCATATGTCATGGATCTTCTTCACCGGCTGGGACTCGATTCCATTGATGCACTCCTCGAAGATACACGCATTTTCTCAAGGCATTTTGATATGTGAGCGCTATAGCTATTACTGCCTCATCTGCACTTGATTTTCCCTGTTCAAAGAAGTAAGATCTAGGTGATATATTTGCAGTGAATTTATTTGCATGCAAATAGGCATTTGTACGAGGGGTACGTATGGCAAAGGCGTTGACATTCATTTGAATTGTCAGCGCCTTTGTGATTTTCGGATAAGTCTTGATTTGCTGTCAGGACACAACATTCCGCGGATTCCCCGCAAGAAAGTCCCGCAGATTCGCATAGACCGTATCAAGCAGCCGCTGCCTTGTCTCTTTCGGAGCCCAGGCGATATGCGGAGTGATGATGCAGTTGGGTGCCGTAAGAAGCGGGTTATCCGCTGCCGGAGGTTCCGATGACAGCACATCCACAGCAACTCCCGCGACTTTTCCGCCTGCAAGGGCCTGTGCTACATCTTTTTCGTTAAATACCGGCCCGCGGGAAGTATTTATAAGGAATACCCCGTCCTTCATACGAGAAATGTTTTCGCTGTTTACGAGACCCTGTGTTTCAGGCGTAAGAGGGCAGTGGAAGGAAATCATGTCGCTCTGCCTGAGCAGCGTATCAAAGGATGCATAAAATACGCCGTCATCGCCGGCCGCTGCGGAAGAAAGCTCTCCCGATCCGAGGCGGCTCTCAATGGTCCGGCTCGTAGCCAGGACCGTCATGCCCAGTGCCTGTGCAATAACAGCAACCCTCCGGGCGATTTTGCCGTATCCGACAAGACCGAGTGTCTTATGAAAGAGCTCGGTCAAAGGACCGTCCGTGAAACAGAAATCGACACTTTTCGCCCAGCCGCCTTCGTGTACGAGACGGTTATGACGGCCAACCTGGTTGGAAAGCTCGAGAAGATGGGCGATTGTCATCTGTGCGGTTGCAAAAGTCGCATATTCAGGTACAAAGGTAACCGTAACACCGTGCTCCCTGGCTGCCGCCACATCAATGGCATTATAGCCGGTCGACATTGCACCGAGATATTTCAGATTCGGCAGGCTCGCAAAAGTCTCCCTCGTGAAAGTCGTCTTATTTGTCAGGACAATCTCCGCATTCCCGATCCTTGAAAGGATTTCGGAATCGGGCGTGCGGTCATATACGGTAATCTCACAGAATTCTTCAAACGGCTTCCAGGACAGATCCCCGGGGTTGGCCGTATATCCGTCCATAACTACCATTTTATTCATAGGCTTTTCATGTATTCATCTATCGAGGCGGCGGCTGTCTTTCCGGCCCCCATGGCAAGGATGACGGTGGCGGCGCCGGTTACGGTATCCCCGCCGGCATATACGCCCTTGCGGGAAGTTGCCATTTTCTCGTCGGCGACAATACAGCCCCATTTATTCGTATCGAGGCCCGTTGTCGTACTTCTGATAAGGGGATTTGGTGAAGTTCCGATTGCTATGATTACGGTATCGACGTCAATAGTGAAATTGGAACCCTTCTTTTCGACAGGGCGGCGGCGTCCGGATGCGTCGGGTTCCCCGAGATCCATCTCTACACATTCCATGGCAACTACTTCGCCGTTCTCGCCGCCGAGGATCTGCACCGGGTTGTTCAGGTTCTTGAAGATGATACCCTCTTCCTTGGCGTGGTGAACTTCTTCGAGACGGGCGGGCATTTCAACTTCTGAGCGGCGATATATGATATAAACATTTTTGGCACCGAGGCGTTTGGCTGTACGGGCGGCGTCCATTGCGACGTTGCCGCCGCCGACCACTGCAACAGCCTGGCTGCTGCGTATAGGGGTATCGTACTGGTTGTCATATGCCTTCATCAGGTTGGCGCGTGTCAGGTATTCGTTGGCGGAATACACGCCGACCAGGGACTCGCCGGGAATTTTCATAAAAGTGGGAAGACCTGCACCGGTACCTATGAAGACGGCCTCATACCCGTCTTCAAAGAGTTCGTCGATGGAGAGAATCCGGCCGATAACCATATTTGTTTGTATTTCGACGCCGAGCGCCTTTACATTCTCGATCTCCTTACTGACCAGCGCCTTGGGAAGACGAAACTCAGGAATACCATAGACAAGTACACCGCCCGGTTTGTGGAAGGCTTCAAAAATAGTGACCTTGTATCCGAGGAGAGCAAGGTCGCTTGCACAGGTGAGGCCGGCAGGACCTGCGCCGATAACGGCTACTTTGTGACCGTTCGGAGCGGGAATTTCCGGCACGGAGGTACTGTGCTCCATATGGTAATCCGCTACAAAGCGCTCAAGTCGGCCGATGCCGACTGATTCGCCTTTGATCGCACGGATGCATTTCTCTTCACACTGCGATTCCTGAGGACAGACCCGTCCGCATACGGCAGGGAGGCAGTTTGTGGTTTTGATGATGTCAAAAGCTTCCTCGAATTCTCCCGCAGCGACCCTGGTAATAAATTCGGGAATTCTGACGCAGACAGGACAGCCTGCGGCACAGGGCTTGTTTTTACAGTTGAGGCATCGGGTCGCTTCCTCTATTGCCATTTCCGGAGTGTATCCCAGGGATACCTCCGAGAAGTTTTTATTTCTGATATTAGGATCCTGCTCGGGCATGGGAACCTTTTTTTGCGACATATTAGGCATCTTCCTTTACCTCCAGACCAATTCTGCAGACATGTTCGGACTCTGTGATCTCCTGTTTCTTATAGACGGTGTTTCTGCGCATGAGTTCATCAAAGTCCACCTTGTGACCGTCAAAATCGGGACCGTCCACGCAGGCAAATTTGATATCGCCGCCTACGGTAACACGGCATCCGCCGCACATACCCGTACCGTCGATCATGATCGGGTTAAGACTGACAAGCGTCTTAATACCATATGGACGTGTAACTTCCGCAACCATTTTCATCATGATGACCGGGCCGATGGCAATGACAAGATCATAGTCATTACCGGCATCGATAAGACTCTTGAGCTGATTGGTGACAAAGCCCTTGAGTCCGTAGGAACCGTCATCCGTAGTAAGGAAAAGCCGGTTGGAAGCCGCCTTCATCTCGTCTTCAAGGATAACAATATCCTTGTTGCGGAAACCGGCAATAATATCGACGTCGGCTCCGTTCTCGAAAAGTGCCTTGGCGGAAGGATAGGCGATTGCACATCCGACACCGCCGCCGACTACACAGACTTTCTTATAGCCTTCAATCTCCGTCGGTTTGCCCAAGGGGCCGACGAAATCGAGAATAGAATCACCGGGCTCCATGGAAGCCAGCATTTTGGTTGATTTGCCGACACCCTGGAAAATAATCGTAATGGTGCCCTTTTCCCTGTCAAAATCCGCAATAGTCAGAGGAATCCGCTCTCCGAATTCATCAACGCGGAAAATAATGAATTGTCCCGCTTTCGCTTTTCTGGCTATTAGCGGCGCATCTACTTCAAGCAGGGTTACTGCTGAATTCAGCTGTTTTTTGGAAACGATTTTATACATAAGTACTCTCTTCCGGCCTGACGGCCTCATAAATATCGGCTTTTGAGCCGTTGGGTCACATATAAATAAGTTATATACTTTTTATAGCACGAGAAGGATATCAAATGCAAGGCTAATACAGTAGTGATAATACAATAACACAGTGGAATCAACAGAAACACAGAGGAATCAGCTGAAGGGCCCATTCTCTCGTGAATTCTTATTCGTATTCCTCGGGATTGTCGAGCATATGGCTAATCTGGCGCAGGACCCCGTCCTCGTAATTGGCCGCCGCCTGGAAATTCGCGTGCTGAAAAAGATCCGGATGTGAATTGGCCATTGCGTAGCTGTATTTGGCATTCTGCAGAAGTTCGACATCATTGAGGAAATCGCCGAACGCCATTGTCTGATCCTTTGTAATTCCGAAATGCTTCTGGACACGGGCAAGGGCAACGCCTTTATTCGCATCGGGCCGGGCGATGTCCATCCAGTAACTGCCGGATACAACCATGGAGAAACGCCCGGAGAACTGAATGAATGCCGGGAGCGCGACTTCTTCCGCTCCGGCAAACGTACAGATTGTGAATTTGAGAATGTCATCGTCAATATCGGCAAACGAATCGACAAATTGTATTTTCGAATAATACTTGGAAATTTCATCAAGGAATAAGGTACGGTCAGGTTCGACGCTATGCAGGATATAAGCCGATTTCCTGCCGCATACGACAACCGCGGAATTGGGAACCTGTTTTCCCTGGTCACATAGCTCAAGCACATCCTTCATCGGAATAGGGTTCGCATACAGTACCGTCCCGCGATATACTACAAATGTTCCGTTTTCAGCGATAAATACAATCCTGTCGCTCTCATCATGGAAACTTTCCAGTAAGCTGCTGTACTGACGTCCGCTGGCTACGGTAAATAATATATTTTTATCTTCAAGCCGCTGGAAAATCTCATGGAAGTGGGCCGGGATATTCCCTTTTGCATCCAAAAGAGTGCCGTCCATATCTACAGCGATCAGAGAAATCATAAAAGGTGCCTCCACTATCTGTCGTTCAAGTTCGTCGTATCCTGTCAGAGAACATTGTGCCACGAATATCGGAGAGTGGGAAGTCTCTCGTTTGTGATATTATAGTATTGCAAAAAGCGGATCAAATAACTGCTGACTTACAAAAGTGTAAGCCTGCGGTATGTTAGATGCAAGGAAAATCCTTATTGTAACTGGTAACATATATCCAACTGACTAAACTGGTTGCGGCAAATTGTCAAAATCAAATGAAGAAGGTGCTTGTATTCATGCCCAGGAAGAAAAAATCCGGCAAAAAAACGATTAATATGCTGTCCAGTGCCTACAAAATTAAAGGTCAGGGGGTAGCATCAGCTTATGAAGAACAGGTCGGTCTGGTAAAAAGCTACATGGCTGATGATTTCGAGATATTCGAAAACAAGCCTATGATTGCTGACATCACGCATTTTCACACGATAGATTATAAGCATTACCTGTTCATGGGCCTCATTAAAAGAAGAGGCATTACGGTCGGTTATGTCCACATGCTTCCGGAAACAGTTGAAACCAGCATCCAGCTGCCTCATCTGATAAAGAAGATATTTTACAAATACATGATTTCCTTCTATAAACGCATGGATTATCTTGTAACGGTTAACTCTTATTTCATTGACAAGCTTGTTAATTATGGCGTTGACAGGAATAAGATTACATTTATACCGAATTATGTATCTGACAAAGTGTTTTTCAAATGCTGCGCCGATGACAAGACGGAACTCCGCCGTAAATATGATATACCCGCAGATAAATTCGTTGTACTGGGCGTCGGGCAGCTGCAGGTACGCAAAGGGATCTTTGATTTTGTTGAAGTGGCAACACGGATGCCGCATATACAGTTTGTGTGGGCTGGCGGTTTCTCATTCGGTGCAATTACCGACGGGTATTCACAAGTCAAAAAAATTATGGAGAATCCTCCTGACAATGTCCGTTTCCTGGGTATTGTCGACAGAGAAAAAATGCCGGAAATCTATAATACGGCAGATGTAATGTTTCTGCCCTCTTTTGAGGAACTTTTCCCGATGACAGTCCTGGAATCGATGAGCTGCCATGTGCCCATGCTTCTGAGGAATCTGGACATATATAGAGACATCCTGTTTGACTTCTACCTGCGCGAGGATAGCGTTGATGCATTTGTTGAGACAATTAAGAGACTGGCTGAGGATCCCAGGTATTATTCGCAGGCAGCGGATGCTTCAGCAAGAGGACATGAATTTTATTCCAAAGAGCATGTATTTACCATGTGGAATGATTTTTACCGCAAACTCTATGATATTAAAGTGAGGAAATATGAAAAAAAGCGAAAAGGGCTTAGGCTCTAATTACTTCAACCTTATACTCTGTGCATTTTCCCTGATTTTTCTGATAGTATACCTGTACCGTGTTGACGGAGTGCATGATATAGCACTTGTTGCCAAACAGGCCCATGTCGGATGGCTTTTCGTGGCTGTCGGATGCATGCTGGTCTACTGGCTTCTGGATGCCTTTGTCCTTCATATGGCGATCAAGCCGGTACACCCGTCACAAAAGTTCGGCACGTCGCTTCGGCTTACGCTGATCGGACAGTATTTTAACAATGTAACACCGTTTGCAGCCGGCGGCCAGCCTGCCCAGGCATACTTTCTGGTCAAGAGGGGGGCGCCTCTCGGGGAGACAATGACAGCCCTACTAACGAAGTTCATCGTTTATCAGATTACACTGACCGTTTATTGCCTGGTAACTCTTATCCTGCGGTTTACCTTTTTCATGAGCGAAGTTAAAGTTCTTATGGTGGCAGTTATTGTGGGGTTTGCCGTACACACGGCAGTCACAGTAATGCTGATCGGCGTAGCATTTTTCAAAACAGGCACAATCAAAACGGCTAACTTCTTTATTGATATTCTCGGACGCATCAAAATTATAAAGGATCCGGAAGTGAAACGCGAATTTATTGATAAGGAGCTTGAGAGTTTTCATACCCAGTTCCAGTATATGAGCAAACACAAGATGCACCTCCTCAAAATGTGCCTTATTACCATTGTGCAGCTTACTGTGTATTTCCTGATCGGGAACATTATTTACCTGAGTTTTCATTTAAGCGGTGCCGATACGGTAACCTTGGTCGCATCCCAGGCATTTGTCCTTATGATCACAGCCTTTGTGCCAATTCCCGGAGCCCTCGGAGCGGCGGAGGGCAGCTTCTATATATTCTTCAGTCTATTCTTCCCCAAGAACATGATCAGTCTGGCGGTAGTCTTATGGCGTCTGATGACATTCTACTTGCCGATCATAGTCGGACTCATCGTCACATTATTCGAGAGAAAAAGAGACAGCAATCTCCCTCTGAAAGATACGGCTGTCGTTGATGAACTGTCGGCAACCAACGGAGAACCGATCTTCCGCAAATGATCCTTTTGCCCTTTAGGAGGATAAAATGATTAACAATAAAGGCATTGATAATAATCTGAAGCCTTTCAGGCAATCGCTTTCCAAAATCAGGCAATATTCTTTCTCGGATTTGGATGATTCCCGGATTATGGCCATGTCACAGGCACTGAAAGAACGTGCGGTTAACGGGGAAGAGCCGAAAGAGCTCTTGCCTGAATCTTTTGCTGTTGTCTGTGAAGCGGTAAAACGCACCCTGTACATTACACCTTTTGATGTCCAGCTCATGGCTGCCGCAGCCATGGCGTCAGGACGGATTATTGAATTCCCGACGGGGGAAGGGAAGACGCTGGCGGCGGTTTTTGTCGCCTACTTAATGGCTCTGTCGGGGGAAGGCGTCCACGTACTGACCTTCAATGACTATCTGGCTAAAAGAGACGCACTCTGGATGAAGCCGGTATATGAATTCCTGGGATTATCCGTGTGCTATATTAACGAAAGTATGAACACAAAAGAACGCAAATCAGCATATAACGCGGATGTTACGTATGTCACAGCAAAGGAATCCGGTTTTGATTATCTGAAAAGCTTTCTGGCGTATGATGCCGACGCAGTTGTCCAGCGTGCTTTTCATTTTGCCGTCATAGACGAAGCGGATTCCATACTCATTGATGAGGCACGCATTCCCCTTGTGATTGCCGGGGATATCCCCTCACTGGTTGAAATCGAGAAAAAGATTTTCAATATGGTTTCCAGACTGCAGAAGGATACGCATTTCGAAACAGATGAATATGCCGACAATATCTTTCTGACCGAGGCAGGCGTTGCTTTTGCAGAGAAAGATCTTGGGATCGACAATCTTTACGATGCGAAAAACGCGGATATCCAGGCCAAAATCAACGTGATCCTGCAGGCGCAGTATCTCCTTGCCAGGGATGTTGATTATATTGTCAAAAACGATGAAATTCAACTGGTTGACGAGTTTACGGGACGTATTATGAAGAACCGCCAATGGCCCGACGGTCTCCATGCCGCCGTGGAGCTCAAGGAAGGGCTCATACCCAAAACCAGGGGCATTGTTATGAATACGATCACGCTTCAGAATTTCCTGAAGCTTTACCCGGTTATCTGCGGGATGACAGGCACAGCCTGTTCGGCAGCCCCGGAATTCCGCGAGTTCTACAACAAAGCAGTTACTGTGATCCCACCCAACAGGGCCTGCATCAGAAATGACCGGGATGATGTTATTTTCACGCACAAGGATGCCAAATTCGCGGCAATAGCGGAGGAAATAAAACGGGAACACGCAGCGGGCAGACCCATATTGGTGGGAACAAGCAGCATTGAGGAATCGGAATATCTGGCAGGTATGCTCAGGGAGGATATCGGGGATATTTCCGTGCTGAATGCAAAGCACGATGAAGAAGAAGCGGAAATCATTTCAAATGCCGGCCGGATCGGTGCGGTTACCATATCAACCAATATGGCGGGCCGCGGTGTGGATATCCATCTTGGCGGCAGGGATGCAGCGGATCATGCAAAGGTATGCTCGCTCGGGGGCCTTTATGTCATCGGCACCAACAGATATGAGAGCGTACGCATAGACAACCAGCTGAGAGGGCGTGCCGGAAGGCAGGGAGATCCGGGCGAAAGCCGTTTCTTTATCAGCCTGGAAGACAGCCTTATTGTCAAATACCGCATCGGCGACATCATCCCGCCCCAGTATAAGGATAGTAAACAAAATGAGCCGATCCGGAACCGTGCTGTCAACAAAGCGATCGTACATACACAGAAAGTTGTTGAGGGTCAGATTTTTGATTCGAAACTGACCCTTGCAAAATATGCCTATATTTCCGATGACCAGAGGAAAATCGTGCAGAAGAAACGCGATGATATTCTGCGCGGAGGTACAGTGCTCGGTGTTCTGGAAAAAACAAATTCTGCAGAATATCAGGCGCTGCTTATGAAAGTATCCCAAAGTGAATATAACCGTGCACAAAAGGAAATCGAACTTTTTGCGATGAATAAATGCTGGGCGGATCATCTTCTGATCGTTGAAAGTGCGCTCGACGGCGTGCAGATCATCAGCATTGCCAAGAGCGACCCATTCCTGCATTACAACCAGAAACTGCTTGCCGCTTTTGAGCATCTTGAGGAGCACATATACAGCGTTATATTGGAGATTTACAGGACGCTCATAATCAAAGACGGTCAAGTTATGCTTGATGAAATGGGCGTAAGGGGACCGTCCTCCACCAGAACCTATCTGGTGCATGACGGAACGGAGCTGCAAAGTTCAATGAATGAAATTGCGGTGAGTGCTGTGGCCGCACCCATGTATACTTTATATATGTTGTATACCCGGCTTATGAGACCCCGGGATGAATAACGCCCTGCGTTTTCCGTTGCAGTTTTCTGTGCTGGATGTTAAGATAATTTGATGATGCACAAGGTATTATTCATGTATTATATAAGTGCTTATGAATTGTATTGACGGCATGAATGAATCAAATGAATGTACGTCTAAGCAGGGCTTGTAATGAAAGGGAGGATGTAATCATGGACTTTTTAACCCCTGTATTACTTGGGGTTCTCGTATGGTTTATTTTGAGGTGCATTCTGGGAGGATTTTATATTGTTAACCAGAATGAACGCGCAGTAAAGACTGTTTTCGGAAGGGCACAGCGTATCAAGGGCAAGACGACTCTCGATGATCCGATTTCCGAGAAGCTCAGGGAAGATGAGAGAGAACGTTATACCTATCCGCAGGTCAATGTTATTCTGCCGGGCGGCCCGTATTTTAAATGGCCGTGGGAGAAGATTTACAAGGTCTCGATCGCGATCGAGACCACAAATATGGCATACGATCCCGAGTTTCCGAATGCCAATCAGAAGAATACCGTGCTCGATGCGGTTACCAAGGACCAGCTCAATATTGCACTCTCCGGTCAGCTCCGCTACCGTATATCCGACAGGAATTTATATGCGTATATTTTTGGTGTTAAAAACCCGATAGCGCATATCATGGGATACTTTGTATCGGTACTTCGTGAGCGTATTGCCAACTTTGAAGGCAAGGAGACACCGGAAGATGAAGCGCTTCTTGCGGTACCTGTTCTTGCAGGCGCCGAAGGAACGGTTCTTCCGGGGACAGGTGCAGGAACCTATTCGACATTTGCCGCCCTGCAGTCATCCGCCGCATCTTCCGTACAGGGTATTTCTATCAACGATCTGCGTAAGAATCTCCGCGACCTAAATGATCATATGGATGAGGAGTGTACCGTATCGGCCGCACGTTACGGCGTTGTACTGGAAGCGTCCCTGATTACACAGATCGATCCGCCGTCCGAAGTGGAATCGGCTCTGGCGGCCATCAACACAGCGCACAACCAGGTCTCGTCCGATATCAGCCTTGCGCAGGCTTCCGCCGATCAGAAGATCGTGCAGGCACAGCGCGCTGTTGAGATAGAGACACTTAAGGCACAGGGCGAAATCGAGACGCTGCAGCGTCTTTCCGCACAGCTGCGGGAGCTTAAGGCACAGGGCGGAAGAGAAGCCCTCCAGGTCTACGTCCGCAATACGAAGCTTGCCCTTCTGGATCAGACCAAGAGAATTGTAAGGAGGGAAAAGAGATGACTTTTGAACAAGTATTCGGGATTACGTTGAATTCCGGGGATCGGATTACGATTTCCATCGTTGTTTTCGTTGTTGCTTTCATCGCCGTTGCTATTCTGGTGCCGATTCTTTTTGGTATTCTCCGCCTTCTGGGCGTATATGTAATCGTCAGAGAGCGCCAGGCACTGGTGTATGTTCTTTTTGGCAACGTTGTCGGTACAATTACTGAACCGGGCCTTCATTTCCTCTGGAAGGATCTTGGCATTCGTGCCTTGTTCGTGAACTGGATCGGCAGGAAGTATGTCGTGGACCTGCGCCTGGATCAGGAGTATCTGCGCAGCCAGCCGGTCAACTCGGAAGAGGGCGCCCCGATGGGTGTCGGAATCTGGTACGAGATGTATATCAGTGACCCGTTCGGCTATATTTTCAAGAACACGGATCCCCGCGGGTCTCTTGCGGCTAATGTCGGCAACTCGACGGTAAGAAGCCTGTCCAATCTTCCCCTCGAACGTATGATGGTCGACCGCCATTCAATGAGTCAGACGGTCCGTGCGGAAGTTTCCGCCAAATCGACGGAGTGGGGCTATATGCTCGGATCCTGTTATGTGCGTAAAGTGCATTTCCGCGATGTGGAGATGATTCGCCAGATTGAGAGCAAAGTAGTCAACCGCCTGCGTCAGGTTACTTCCGCAATTAAGCAGGACGGAGCAAATCAGGTAAGTATTATCCGGAGTACGGCAGAACGAACTGCGGCTCTTGATTTTGGTAAAGCGGCTGCCATCCGCCCGAAGATCGTAGGAGCGGCACTGCAGGAAATATCGACGGATCAGGATATCTCCACGGCAATGTTTGAAATTCTTGAGACAACCCGGATCCAGAATGCAGGCATCCCCATCGAGCTGATTCCGGAGGATTCCGAATTCCTGGCTGAGCTTCTTGTCGCCGGGAAAGCGCCGGCTCCCGCTGCGGCAACCGGAAAAACAAATACAGCCGTTCCGGCGGCCCCTTCTGTGAGCGCGGCTTTCGGCAATATATCCAAGTCATAAATCCACTGATTTCCACTGTTATTTAAGATTTGAAAAGTGAGGCAAATTGTATTCATTACAGTTTGCCTCACTTTTTCTGCGTAATTCCCACAGTAAGGCATAGCCGCATCCTCTATAATAAGGGCACAAAACATTGATTCAAATAAAAAGAAATAATGAGGATGCTGACACATGCGTAAACATCAGGAACAGATCATCCCGCAGAATAAAAAAAAGAAGAGCCGGTTTTCATTGCTGTCAGCGACGCGAATCGGCCTGCAGATACTATTCTTTGTCTGGATGCCGGCACTTTATATAGGCGCGTTCTCGGGACTTCAGGAAATCTTCACTGCCCTTATTACAGGTACCTTTTCACTTTCTCTGCTCTGGCCGGATCTGATTGCTTTTGCCGTTATTGTTCCCCTGACGATTCTCGCCGGCCGGTTTTTCTGCGGCTGGATGTGTGCCTTCGGATCCCTGACTGACTGGATATTCCGGATATTCTCCCGTTGGACCAAGAATAAAATCAGACTCTCCAGGAAAGCCGACTCGATTTTTAAAAGTGTGAAGTATATAGTCCTTGCCGCACTTCTTGTGCTTGGGTGGCTTGCCGCTTCACTTTCTCTTTCCGCAATGAGTCCCTGGGACGCTTTTGGCATGCTGTTTACAGTAGGTGCCGTTCCCGCAGTGCTGTTTGTACTGCAGAGTATGCTTCCCGGATTTGTCCTTCTGGTTCTTATTCTTATAGCATCGGCCTTTGTGGAAAGATTCTTCTGCCGGTATTTATGCCCGATGGGCGCTCTCTTTGCATGGACCTCCGAATCGCGATTCATATATATAGATAAGCCGCGTGACGGATGCGGTAAGTGTCAGGTCTGTACGAAGAACTGTGCCATGGGTATTCCCCTGAATCAGATGGATAAGGTCAAAAGCGGTGAATGCATCGGCTGCATGAAATGTGTGGAAGTATGCCCGCGGAAAAATGTCAAAGTTCGCGCAGGCAAAACACTGATTCATCCGGCTGCGATTGCCGTTACCATGACCGCACTGATTATTGGACTCTTTCTGTTTACAGCCGCACTGACAAATGCTGCGTCACAATCACTCAGTACAGCTGCAGCCGGATCATCAGCGGCCTCATCGTCTGCTTCCGCTGCCAGTGGAACGACAGCAGCTTCCGGCAGCGGATCTGTCTCGGGAACGGTGGGAACGACCTCTGCCGCCGCAGCTTCGGAATCTGCGGCAACCGCTGCGGCAACCGCAGCAGCAACAGCGCCCGCATCGGCCGCCACGGCAGCAACGGCGGCACCGGCGGCACCGACTACCGCAGCAGCAACGGCCGCACCGACGACAGCAGCGACCACGGCAGCAGGACTCTATAAGGACGGAACCTATACGGGATCCGGGACGGGTTTCCGCGGAACGACGACAATCGAAGTCACAGTCAGCGGCGGTCAGATCTCCAATATATCTGTTGTTTCCTATCAGGATGATGCACAGTATTTTAACAAGGCATATTCGACTATTTCAGCTAACGCTGTTGCCGCACAGAGCGCTGCAGTGGATGTTGTATCGCATGCGACTTACAGCAGCAAAGGTATCATCGGTGCGATTAATGACGCACTGGCACAGGCGAAAAATTAGGATTCACTTGCGGCCGCTCTCCGGGGAGGGCGCCGCAGGACCCGTCCGACAGAGAACAGATGAGCGGCGCAGGACGGGAAACTGTGAGCGATGCAGGACGGGGAACCGTGAGAAAAAGTACATAGGTTCTCCAACTATGCGCGACAGAACGGTAATATTTTGTTATTATATCTCCTGGTATATATAGATGGCATATTCACGAATAAGCGTGTTGTGGATGTTTGTTTCTTACCAGGAGGATTACTATGCTGGCTGTTTCTAATTTGACAAAGAAATATGGATCGACACTCGCGAATGAGGATTTGAATTTTACGTTGGCTGCCGGAGAAATCGGCGTCCTTCTTGGGCCTAATGGTGCAGGTAAATCTACTGCTATCAAGTGCATCATGGGTCTTTTGCGTTTTACAGGGAAAATCGAAATTGACGGAAACTCCAATAAAAGCGAGAAGGCCAAGAGGATCATGGGCTATGTACCAGAAATGCCCGCTCTGTATGATCTTCTGACTGTAGAGGAGCATGCAGAGTTTATTATCCGTGCCTATAGACTCGATAAGAGCGCACATGCCTATGCGGACGAGCTCATGGAACGGCTTGAGCTGGCAGACAAGCGCAAGAAACTCGGCAAAGAGCTTTCCAAAGGAATGCAGCAGAAGGTCAGTATTATGTGTGCCCTGCTGCCCCGGCCAAAGATGATTCTTCTTGATGAGCCTCTGGTTGGTCTGGACCCGCATGCAATCAAGGAGCTCAAGGCAATTTTCATGGAACTGCGCGATCAGGGTACGGCGGTTTTTATTTCGACACATATGATCGACAGTGTCGAAGGCTTGTGGGACAAAGTATTCATCATGGTTAACGGACGCATTGTTGCAGTCAGGGATCATGACACGGAAGCTTTGAGCGGCAACGAGAGCCTTGAGGATCTGTTCTTTTCGGTTACGGAGGGACAGGGATGATAGCGCTAACCTATTTATTTGTGACTACTTTGAAAAACGGCCTCAAGCAGCTTCTTAAAAAGCCGGCCCTGATTATTGTGTATCTTGCGATTATTGGCATGATGGTACTCGCTTTGATTCCCGGCGGTAAAACCGGATTCACAGTCAGTACGGATATGCTGCCAATCCTGCGGGCTATTGCGTTTGCATTATTCGGTTTTGTTACCTATTCGAGTATTTCGAAGGGATTGAAACAGGGATCCACTTTCTTTGCGATGCCTGATGTCAATTTTCTTTTCACCTCACCGATCCGCCCCCAGGCCGTGCTTCTCTACGGTGTAATAAGGCAGATGGGCATCAGTGCGATGACTTCAATTTTTATGCTTTTTCAGATACCCAATATGCGCAACCTGCTTCATCTTGATGGTACCGGTATTTTTGCCGTGATTACCGGATGGTTTTTTATGCTCATATGCGCACAGGTAGTATCACTTTGCGTCTATTCGCTGACGGCTCCGTATCCGAAACGCCGCCGCCTGGGTAATTACGTGCTGTACGGACTGATCGGTATCGTGGTTCTCGGGCTCGTCGGTTACCTTCTGTCGCGCGGCGGGGATATGAAGGCGGTTCTGGATTATTTCGGGCTTCCCGTAATGGATTATGTCCCCATGGTCGGCTGGATTAATGCTTATATGATGGGACTGATCTCAGGAAACACCCTGAAAGCTGTTTTGTTCCTTCTTCTGTCATTGTTTCTTCCTGCTGTCGGTATTTTGCTGGTACAGCGCACAAACTCTGATTATTATGAGGATGTTCTCCAGGCCACAGAGCAGACGTTCCTTCTTAGGCAGGCAGTTAAAGACGGGAAGGGCGCAGCAAGAAACATGAACACAAAAGTGCGCGCCGGAAAAAGCGGTATCGTAGGCAAAGGACAGGGCGCCAGTATATTTTTCTACAGGCATCTGACGGAGCAGAGGCGTACCGGAATGTTCCTTGTAGATAAAGGATCCCTTGTTGTGATCATCGGTGCGGTTATCGGCGGAATTATTTTCAGGAATCTTTCCGAAAAAGGAGATATCACGCCGTTCATAAGCAGTCTGATTGCGTTTGCCGCACTGGCCTATATTCTGTATTTTCTCACGGTTACAGGTAAGTTCACACAGGAACTGACACGTCCCTTTATCTATCTGGTCCCTGCGCCGCCTATCCTGAAGCTCTTCTATTCCAATTTGACAACGGTCCTGAAGTCCCTGATCGAAGGTCTTGCCGCGTTTACAATTGTTACGGTTCTGGCGGGACTTCCCTGGTGGTATGCACCGATGGCCGGGCTTACTTATGCGACTTTATCACAGGTATACATCAGCATGTCGATTCTGACACAGCGGATTCTCGGCGGGTCGAATTCGAAAGTGCTGAGTACGATTCTGTATCTGGTCAGCGCCAGTATTCTGCTGTTGCCGGGAGCCGCAATTTTCGGGATCCTGCAGGCAGTTTTCTATTTCAACGGCCAGCAGTTCCTGTTTGTCTCGTACATTGCCGCAATTATTTACAATGTAGGTATATCAATACTTGTACTTCTTCTTGGCAGAGGGATTCTCCGCGAAGTTGAGATGTAATCCACTGCGGATCATGTCAAAAGATTTGGAATCATTACAAATTGACATTGATTTTGCAAGTTGGTGATGTATAATATAAAGATATAAACAAGTTGAAAATACAAAGGAATGCAGAGTAATTTTTATTTGGACTGCCCCTTTGGATCAATGAAAAGGAGTGTAAGTATTATGCTTTCTGATAAGATTATTAAAATGATTAATGAACAGATCAACAAGGAATTATTTTCCGCCTACCTGTATCTGGATTTTGCGAATTATTACAGCGCAGCCGGACTGCAGGGATTCCACAACTGGTTCTACGTACAGGCTCAGGAAGAGCGCGATCACGCAATGCTTTTCACCACATATATGCTTAACAACGCGGTTGCACCTATATATACTGCCCTTGCGGCACCTGAAGGTAAATATGCTGATTTTAATGCTCCCCTTTTAGGATCCCTCGAGCACGAGCGTTATATTACAGCTTCCATTTATGATATATACGCAGAGGCCACTGCAGCACATGATTTTAAGACAACACAGTTCCTCGACTGGTTTGTCAAGGAGCAGGGCGAGGAAGAGAAGAACTCGGAGGATAATATCCGTAAATATGAGCTCTTCGGAAAAGACAGCAAGGGACTCTACCTTCTGGATGCTGAATTTGCGACAAGAATGTATGCGCCGCCGACACTTGTTATCTGATCCGAATAACGGGACTACATAAACTGTCTTCCCGCGTCCCTTATGACTTGTACCTTGCGTCCGGCAGGATCTTCACAAGATGAAGAATCCTGCCGGGCTTTTTTGCGCGAGGGAAAGTCTTGTTAAACAACAACGATTTATCGAATATCAATAAATAACGATTGCTTTTCAATCGCTGCGGAAGTATGATATACAATATATTCATACGAAAGGCAGGTCTGTTTATGCGGGTGATGGGAAAAGTGAGTCTCTCGTTTTTTGTCAGGATTCTTACCGATATACTTGTAGCAGGAAATATCGTCACATTGATTTTTCTTCCGTGGGTACTGCGGTATCTATATGACCTCTGGTTAACAATTCCCTATTTTAGCGAAGACTACCAGTTCATGCTGATCTTTCTATATATATGCGGGACGATGACGCTCGGGGTTCTTGTTTTCGGGCATCTGATCCTGCGCACCCTTGAGAAGGGCCTGCCATTTGATGCAAAGAACACCCGGTACTTTCGGATTACCTGCATTTTTTTCCTGCTATTGTCGGCGTCCTTTTTTATCAAACTTTTCTTCTATGGTACGATTCTCACTTTCTTCTGTGCGGTACTGTTTCTGATATTCGCTCTCCTGTGCGTGATTATGTCGGAAGTCTTCCGGCAGGCAAGTATCATCTGGGAAGAGCATCAGCTGACGATTTGAAAGGGGAAGCAAATGCCGATAATTATACGTCTTGATGTGGTTATGGCACAGCGTAAAATGGGGCTGTCGGAGCTCGCCGAAAAGGTGGATCTGACACTGGCCAATCTTTCCGTGCTGAAAAACGACCATGCGAAAGCGATCCGGTTCACGACTCTCGAAGCGATCTGCAGGGCGCTTGAATGCCAGCCGGGCGATATTATGGAATATATTCCGGAAAGAAGAGAGGACAAGTAATATGAAATATGCACGTGCCTGTATTGCCGCTGTTTTCGGAGCCGGCGCCCTGGTTGAATTTGGATGCTGGGGAGGCGGCGGAATCGGAACAACCCTTTTGTTTCTGATTTTACTGGCGGCTTACTATATTGCCTGCGGATTTGTGCAGACTGACCGGCGTCATTCCCTGGAGCATGCCGCGCTGGCTATTCTTACCGCGGTCCTTGCGCTGAGTTATACATTTTTTGCCAACGAATCACTGCGCATCATCAATTTCCTTGTGCTGTTCTTTTTGATGGGCCTTCTCTTTCTGCAGGGAACGATCGGCAGGAAAACCGCATGGGACAGCCTGCATTTTCATATCGAATTGTGGCTTGGATTTTTTGCGCGTCCGTTTGCCCGTATTTCGCAGCCCTGGAAAGAAATGAAGGAACTGCGCAGCAGCAGGAAGAAAGCAGAAGACGGCCCGGACGGATCGACAGCCAGGAGGAA
>Ga0209429_10000588_pt1 | contig 24064 bp, 19 predicted proteins | sample BarGraNGADG00212_3_FD_184493 | JGI IMG/M metagenome (GOLD analysis project Ga0209429, IMG submission 184493) | Arctic peat soil microbial communities from Barrow, Alaska - Barrow Graham LP Ref core NGADG0004-212 (SPAdes) (version 2) | ecosystem: Environmental > Terrestrial > Soil > Wetlands >...
AACACCACTGCTTCTTTTGAGCATGGACTCAACAAGATCACCGTATGTCCCTGTTATTGAAATAATTAAAGATATTATTAGCCAATGGGTTGTATCAACCACTCCGAGCCATCCTGAAAGCAACCAAGCCACTATAGCTGAGATTATCACACCTCCAAAAAATCCTTCCCATGATTTTTTCGGTGATATACTTTCCATTAACCTGTGACGTCCTAATGATTTTCCTGTAAGGTAGGCGCCTGTATCGGTTGCCCAAATCAGGATAAAAAAGCCAATTACTATACCCGGCGAGAAAGAAACATTTTCATGAGGTATTAATGAAGCAAGCCCTGTATGCGAGAAAGCAGCAAATGGAAACATAGAAAAGGGAAGTGCAGTGTACAGAACAGAAAATAACGTATGTGCCAGCGAATCAAATGGTTTATCCTGCTTCCGATAAAGTTCCAGAACCATAATCATTGACATTATTGGTATCAATATAAGGAAAGCAGCTTTTGGTAATAATCCTGAAGCAATGAGAGTTGAAATAACATATACTGTTACACCGGTTAAAATGCCTGTGATCATTTGCGGATTCACTCCGGTATTCCTGATCAGAATAAAATACTCATACTGAGTGCCAATCAGCAATATCAGGCCTGTCAGAAAGAATGATACGGGATGGAGCCAGAAACCTCCCATTACGAATATCACTATCCATGCACCGGTAAGAGTCCGTCTGAAGAAATTGTTCAAAATTTCAGTTTGTTAAGGTGTTACCTTTTGCTTTTGTTCTTTTTGCCGGCTTTCCAGGAGATTTATCCTTCTCCTTCTTTTGTTTTAATTTGCCTTTTGATTTTACTGCAGCAGCATTTTCTGTAACCTTCTCTTCTTTTTCAGGGATAGCTTTCACTACTGATATTACTTTAGTTTTAGCTTCAGCTTCCCGTGCTTCCTTTAAAATATCAGCTTTTCTCTTGCCGAAGATCCTTTCAAGATCTTCGGTGAATATTACTTCTTTCTCAAGAAGCAGTTCAGCCAGTTCGGTTAATCCTTTCATATTATTTCTGAGAACATCCAGCGCTCTCTCATACGACTCATCAATTATCTGTTTAACCTCCTGATCGATTATCTCGGCAGTTTTTTCACTATATGGTTTTGTGAAACCAAAATCAGATTGCCCCGATGAATCGTAAAAGCTGATATTACCAACTTTTTCACTCATCCCGAAAAATGCTACCATGCCATAAGCTTGCTTTGTTATCTTTTCAAGGTCGCTTAATGCACCTGTGGAAATTTTACCAAAAACAATTTTTTCAGAAGCTCTGCCACCAAGGGCATAAGCCATTTCATCGAGTAACTGTTCCCTTGTTGTAATCTGCCGTTCTTCAGGAAGATACCAGGCAGCACCGAGTGCTCTTCCTCTTGGAATAATAGTAACCTTGAGAAGAGGGCTCGCATATTCAAGAAGCCAACTCACTGTAGCATGTCCTGCTTCGTGATATGCAATAGTCTTTTTCTCTCCCATAGAGATGATCTTGCTTTTTCGTTCCAGACCACCAACAATGCGGTCGATGGCGTCAATAAAGTCCTGCTTTTCAACTACGGTTTTATTTTTTCTTGCAGCTATAAGAGCAGCTTCGTTACATACATTAGCAATATCTGCACCTGAGAATCCGGGAGTCTGTTTTGCCATAAAACCGACATTAAAATCTTTTTCCAGTTTTATCGGGCGGAGATGCACCTTGAAAATAGCTTCCCGTTCATTCAGATCAGGAAGTTCAACATGTATCTGGCGGTCAAAACGTCCTGCCCTTAAAAGAGCCCTGTCAAGAATATCAGCTCTGTTCGTTGCAGCCAGTATGATCACTCCCATGTTTGTTCCGAAGCCGTCCATTTCAGTAAGCAGCTGGTTCAGAGTATTCTCCCTTTCATCATTTGATCCGAAATTGGCATTTCTTCCCCTGGCTCTTCCTACGGCATCAATCTCATCAATAAAGACTATACATGGAGCCTTTTCTTTTGCCTGTTTAAAAAGATCACGCACCCTTGATGCGCCGACTCCTACAAACATCTCAACAAAATCAGACCCTGAAATTGAAAAGAACGGTACATTGGCTTCTCCTGCAACAGCTTTAGCCAGAAGTGTTTTACCTGTTCCGGGAGGACCTATAAGCAGGGCTCCTTTTGGTATTTTACCTCCAAGCTGCGTATATTTTTTGGGGTTCTTAAGGAAATCAACTATTTCCATTACCTCAGTCTTGGCTTCCTCAAGACCAGCTACATCATTAAAGTTAAGCTTAATATTGGTGTCCTTGTCAAAAATCTGGGCCCTTGATTTACCTACACTGAAAATTCCTCCTGCACCTCCTGCTCCTCCTCCCGACATCCGCCGCATCAGGAACATCCATATTATTATTAAAAATGCAAAAGGAAGTATCCATCCGAGTAAATCCATAAAGTAGTTTTTACGGTTTATATAATCGGGGTTGATGGTATCTTTTTCAGTGTACCCGGCATTCTTTTGTTCACCAATTATAAATGGTACAAAACTGGTTATATCACCTATATTATAGGTAAAATTAGGTTTGGGAGCCGATAAACCAAATCCTCCGCCAGGTTTAGGTATCTCCGGATATCTTCCGGAATCAATTGCTGTTTTTTTAAGGTAAATTTCAGCAAGTTCTTTATTGACAACTATGATCTTTTCGATATCGTGGTTAGCGATCATCTCTTTTATTTTGCTGGTAGTCGCTTTAGGAATTGTTTTTCCTGAATAAAGAATATTGAACAGGATGACGGATATTGCCAGAATGGCAAAAATCCAATTGGAATTAAATTTAGGTTTTAAAATCTTATCAGACTTCTTTTCGGGATTCTGATTATTATCATTATTTTCTGCCATAAATATTTAACTTACTGTATTTTATCTTCTATAGCCTCTATATTTGCATCTGCCCAAAGGGATTCAAGGTTGTAAAAATTACGGTGTTCTTCAAGAAAAATATGTACAATTACATTTCCATAATCAAGAAGTACCCAGAAACAATTTTCAAATCCCTCCACATGCAAAGGTTTTTCACCTGTACCTAACCTGACAGTATCATCTACTGAATCGCATATTGCACTAACCTGTGTTATGGAAGAACCATGACATATTACAAAATAATCGGTAATTCTGGTTTCTAGTTTCCGTAAGTCAATTTTAAGTACATTATTCCCCTTCTTTTCAAAAATTCCCTTAACTATATTTTTTAAAAGGATTTCAGCTTCATCAGATTTTTTCTTCATCAATAATTATCAGTTAGATATCAAGTCACAAAAGTACAAACTTTTATCAGTATTTTTGTTACCTGAACCTCCTTTTGCAATTTAAGTGCCAATTTCAGGAGTTAAAAAAAAAGTGATGAATAAAAAGAGAAATAAAATGATAAACATCTGCTAATCATGATTATAGGCTCAAAAAAGATTTTCTTTAAAAAGCTGACATCAACCAATTCGTACGCTGGTCAACTCCTGATTAAGGATGACCCTCCGGAAGGGACAGTTATCTATACTGATTTTCAGACAGCCGGTAAAGGGCAGTTGGGTAATAAGTGGGAAAGTGAAGAATGTAAAAACTTAACGTTCAGCATAATACTCTATCCCATAATGATTATTGCATCAGAACAATTTCTTATTTCTATGACACTTTCGCTCGGGATATATGATTTTCTGAAGAGTCATCGGGGTAATTACGCAATTAAATGGCCCAATGACATTTATGCAAATGATGACAAAATAGCAGGTATTTTAATTGAGCATGCTGTTATGGGAAATAAAATTAAGAGAACAATTGCCGGAATCGGAATAAATATTAACCAGGTTAAGTTTTTGAGTAATGCTCCTAATCCGGTTTCTCTTAAAATGATAACAGGAATTGATTATGATCTTAACCATGCCCTTGATGAGCTTTTATCCTGTCTTGACAAAAGATATAAGCAGCTGTTGGCAGGTGACTTCGATCAGATAAAAAATGATTATACAAAGAATCTTTACCGCTTAAAAGAGTGGCATAATTACAAAGATTCAAATGGTGTGTCAAAGGGCCGGATAATATCTGTCACTGAGGAAGGCAGGCTGCAGGTTGAAAACAGTGCCGGGAAAACAACGAATTACTCATTTAAAGAAATTGACTTTTTTCTTTAATCTCTTTCCACCCGCGGAACTTTTCCATTTCATTAATAAGTGTTTCAAGGAATTTTGCTATAGGCTTTTCTGCCATCATTTTTAAAAAAGGGTTCAATTCAGCCTGAAGGTCAATAATTACTTCAGCAAGGTTTTCACTGTTTTCAGTGATATTAAGAACTATGGAAAAACTGGTATTCTGTAATGCATTCCCTGAAAAGATGATTTTTTTGAATTGCTCTTTTTCGGTGACTTTGAAATTGACATTTCCAATCGAAGGTACCTCAAAACGACAAGATTCTTTTTCAGCAATCCAGTCAACTATTGCTCCTGACGGTGCAAAACGATGAAAGTTTCTGATGTCTGTTACGAAATTAAATATTTCTTCGGGGTTACATGACAATTTCCCAACCCTGCTTTTATATCCTGATATATTGCTCATAGTAAGATTCTTATTTTATCCCCCAGATAGATGGATTTGTCCTCCACTTTTTTAATGTTTCAACTTCAGTCTGCCCTATATATCCGGTAATGAGAGCTGTTTCCACCAGGGTAGAATAGTTGCTCAATGTATGCAGGGTACATTTTTCTGAAGCAAAACTGTCGGATGCTTTTTGAAATTCATAGGAAAAGATAGCTACCATTCCAAGTACCTCACAGCCAGCTTCCCGCAGAGCTTTGACAGCGTTCAGGCTGCTACCGCCTGTAGATATAAGATCCTCAATCACAACCACTTTCTGTCCCGGTTCAAAATATCCTTCAATCTGGTTGCCCATTCCATGCTCTTTTGCTCCCGACCTGACGTATATAAAAGGTAATCCCAGTTTATCGGCAGCAAGAGCACCGTGGGCAATAGCCCCTGTGGCAACCCCCGCTATAAGCTCTGCCTGGGGATAAAGCTCCCTGATCGTAGAAGCAAAAGAATCACGTATAAATGACCGAACTTCCGGAAATGAGAGAGTTTTGCGGTTATCGCAATAAATTGGTGACTTCCAGCCGGAAGCCCAGGTAAACGGATTTGACGGTTGCAATTTAATTGCTTTAATTTGCAATAGATATTCAGCTATTTTTTTTGCAATCTTCTCCATATGGATATGTACAAAGTTCATTTTGAAAACAGGTTTATAACAATAAGCCCTGAACCGGACCGGTTACAAAAATACGGGTTATTCCATAAATTCCATGATACTGATGAATTTTATCAAATATTAACTGATTTCCAGGATGATAAGAGCATTGACGCCATTAATGTTTATGGACCCGACATAAAACATATCTGGAAGATATTCCGGATTAATTTCAGTGAAATAGGGGCGGCAGGAGGATTGGTAAAGCATACTTCAGGAAAATATCTATTCATAGAAAAAAATAATAAGCTTGATCTCCCTAAGGGGCATATTGAACCAGGAGAAGAACCAGAGGCCTGTGCGGTCAGAGAGGTAAGTGAAGAGTGCGGGATAACGGGGCATTCAATCATTAAGCCCCTCAGCCCAAGTTATCATACTTACTCTTTCCAGGGTATATCATATCTTAAAAAGACTCATTGGTTCCTCATGGATTACAAGGGTGACATGATAATGGAACCTCAGGTAAAAGAAGGTATTACAAAGGTTGAATGGCTTCTGCCGGATGAGATAAGCAGAATAAAAAGCAATGCATGGTTATCGTTGATGGATCTTATTAACTCTTCCATTTTAAGTACCTGATAACCTTAAACATCTTCCCCTTTATAATCTTTAAGGTTTATTGCCGAAGGAACAAACATTGATGCATCTCCTCCATTACATATAATATCCCGAACTATGGTAGAATTTACCGGTGAATGTTCCGGTATAGTCAGCAGAAAAACCGATTCGATACCTGAGGCCATTGCTTTATTAACCTGGGCAATAGCCCTTTCGTACTCGAAATCAGCTGATGTTCTCAAACCACGGAGAATATATTGTGCTCCGATTTTTCTGCAGTAATCAACTGTAAGTCCTTCAAAATGATCAACCCTGACCCTCGGCTCATTCTGAAAGACTTTTGATATCATTTGCTTCCTGGTATTAAGGGAATAGTAACTTTTTTTTAACGCATTGGCCCCGACGGCAATAATTATTTCATCGAAGATGCTCAAACCTCTCAGGATGATTCCTTCATGCCCGATTGTGAAAGGATCAAATGATCCCGGGAAAACTGCTATTTTCTTCATTCGAATGATATTTTTTTGGGATTACTGACTTTCTGCCTAAGTAATGCCAGATCAAGCATTTCCATGATAGTTTCCACATAATGGAATTTTAATCCCCTTATATAAACCTCTTTGATATCTTCAACATCTTTTCTGTTATCTTCCGATAAAATAATGTCTTTTATCTTTGCGCGCTTTGCAGCAAGAATTTTTTCTTTAATTCCACCTACGGGCAGCACCTTTCCTCTTAATGTAATTTCGCCGGTCATAGCAAGGTATTTCTTTACCTTTCGCTGTGTAAATGCTGATGCTATTGATGCAGCCATGGTCACTCCTGCTGAAGGTCCGTCTTTAGGAATTGCTCCCTCAGGCACATGAATGTGTACATTCCAGTTCTCTGCAAAATTATCAGGAAGGTCGAGCAGTGCTGCATTTGATTTAAGATATTCGAGAGCTATAATTGCAGATTCTTTCATCACCTCCCCAAGGTTCCCGGTAAGTGTAAGTTTGCCTGAACCTTTACTGAGACTTGTTTCTACAAAGAGAATCTCTCCTCCGGCAGCTGTCCAAGCCAGACCTGTCACAACCCCTGCCTGGTCATTTCCGGAATATATGTCGCGGGTAAATCTGGGAGGTCCCAGAATTTCGGTGAGGGTTTCTCCAGAGAGTGCAGGTGAATAATCAGTCTCAGATGCAATATTTTTTGCAGTTACCCTTACTATTTTCGCGAGCTTCTTATCGAGTTCCCTTACACCCGACTCACGGGTATATTTTTCAATCACCATCTCCATTACCTTTTTTTCGATCGTCAGTTGATCAGGCTTAACACCATGATTATCCAGTTGTTTCGGGAGTAGATGTAACTTTGCTATCTCAAGTTTTTCCTCCACAAGATAACCGGTGATCTCTATCAGTTCCATTCTGTCGCGGAGGGCAGGACTGATTGTTGAAAGAGTATTTGCAGTGGCAATAAATAACACTTTTGAAAGATCATACTCCATTTCGAGGAAGTTGTCGAAAAATGTCCCGTTCTGTTCCGGGTCAAGAACCTCGAGCAGAGCAGAAGAAGGGTCGCCTCTAAAATCCTGGCCGACCTTATCAATCTCATCAAGAATAAAAACAGGATTTGACGACCCACCTCTTTTTATGTTCTGGATTATACGGCCCGGCATTGCACCTATATAGGTCTTCCGGTGGCCTCTTATCTCAGCTTCATCGTGCAAACCTCCTAATGACATTCTGATATACTTTCTTCCGAGAGCTTTTGCAACAGATTTCCCAAGAGATGTTTTTCCGACTCCGGGAGGGCCATAGAGACAAAGAATCGGCGATTTCAGATCTCCTTTAAGTTTTAGAACTGCCAGGTGTTCCAGTATTCTCTCTTTAACTTCATCAAGGCCAAAATGATCATTATCCAGTACTCTTCTGGCATTATTCAGATCGAGGTTATCCTGTGTATATTCTCCCCAGGGAAGGTCAAGAAGAGTCTGAATGTAATTAACCTGGACAGAGTATTCAGCTGCTGCGGAATTCAGGCGATGAAGTTTATCGAGTTCCTTTTCGAAGACTTTTTTTACGTCTCCCGTCCATTTTTTTGTCTCAGCTTTTTTTCTGTAATCTTCAATCTCTTTTTCAACAGGATTGCCACCAAGCTCATTCTGAATAGTCTTCATTTGCTGATGAAGGAGAAATTCACGCTGTTGCTGATCAAGGTCACTTTTAACTTTCGATTGCAACTCATTCTTAAGTTCCAGAACCTGTATCTCCTGTACAAGAAACTCCAGCAGCATGAAACCTCTGTCGCGCAAACTATTTATTTCCAATAGCTTTTGCTTATCCTGTACCTTTATATCAGTGTTCGAACAAATAAAATTAATAAGGTAGGTGTTGTTCTCGATATTCTTTATAGCAAAAGAGGCTTCAGGACTTATGTTGGGATTGATCTTGATTATCTTGAGCGACAGGTCCTTAAGAGAACCGACGATAGCATCAAAATCCTTGTTTTTTATATTCGGTTTTACTTCTGGTAAAGATATGACACTTGCAATAAAATAGGGATCATCGGATACCAGGTCATGCAGCATCATTCGTTTCCGTCCCTGAATTATTGCTGTTGTAGAGCCATCGGGCATTTCCAGAAGTTTTACGATCTGGCCGATAGTTCCTATTTTGTGAAGATCTTCAAAGTTTGGATTTTCGATATCAGGATCTTTCTGGGCAACAGTTCCTACAATCTTGTCATTTCTGTAAGCATCTTTAATAAGCTGGATCGATTTGGGACGTCCGATGGAAATAGGCAATACCACTCCGGGGAATAAAACAGTATTTCTGAGTGAGAGTATCGGAATGGTTTCCGGAACGACAACATCCTCAAGTTCACCATCATCCCCATCAGCAATAATAGGCACTATATCTCCTTCTCCATCAAGTACATCCGGAATCATTATTTCATTAACCGTTTTTCTGTATTTTTTTTCCATCAGATTATTTTACTGTTTAAACAGTCCGCTCACCTTATAATATTGTCTTTTGTCTTAATCAGTATGCCAAAATTACATAATATTTCCGATCAATTCCGAAAAGGGAGGTATGCAATGATTGTTCCAGATTATTTATGAAAAAAAAAGGGCCTTTGATATAGCCCTTATTTCATTGTTTGAGAATAATTATTTCTTTTTCCCAACATGATCTTTATAGCGGTTCATGAATTTGTCAACTCTACCTGCAGTGTCAACAAGTTTCATTTTACCTGTATAGAACGGATGAGAAGTGTTTGAAATCTCAAGTTTGATCAGCGGATATTCATTTCCATCCTCCCACTTAATGTTCTCTTTTGCCTGAGCAGTTGATTTGCTCATGAAAGAAGTACCATTTGACATATCCTGAAATACTACTAATCGGTAATTGTTTGGATGTATTCCCTGTTTCATTGCTAACTATTTTTTATTTCCTTATTCAATCTTATAATTTGCCCGTAATTAGGGTTTGCAAAATTAATCAACATTATTTAAAATACAAAAGGAATTGAAAAATTATTAATCACAGGGCATATTTTAATCCATAATATTATGTTTTTCAGCCATTTCATCATATATGATTGTTTTTATAAACCATGCGGGGTTCATCTCTGAACCTTATAAAATTCAGTTCTTTATTTATAAGATATCTGTATGTAACATGCGTTTTAGCTTTTTGCGCACTCAGTGCTTCATAAATTGCCATCATCTTGGGATTATAATCACCCACCCATGATAGTTCCAGTTCTTTGAACCATGGCTTCTTTTTAAAGGATTCGTAAATATGAAGGAAGATAGCTGATTCTACCCCGCTGTTCTGGTATGATGGATTCACTCCTCCTACAACAGCTCTGGCCCTGGTCATTTTATGAGTGATTTTGAAGTAAGCAAACCTTATAATATTCCAGGGAGTAAGTTTCCCGTTAAAATATTTTAGAATCTGGTTCAGGTCGGGATAAAGAACGAAGAATGCAATGGGACGGTCGTTAAAATAACAAAACCAAATAAGCTCCTCATCTATTGCCGCTTTTGCTTTTTCAAGTGACTCTTCAAGAATTACCGGATCGAGAGGGGTAAAATCCTCTTTAAATACCGACCATGTTGAATTGTATATAGTAACAATATCGTTAATATACTTTCCCTTTTCCCTGAATTCAAAATGACGGAATGAATACCCCGGTCTTTTAGATATCCATTCGGCAATTTTCATAATTCTGACAGGGAACTGCACGATTTCATTATTAGCATCCCTTACATCGCGGTGATAAGAATATTGTTCGAAGTAGTTTCTGAATCCATAATCTTCAAAAAATGTCCGGTAATAATTTTTATTATACGGCATGCCGAATCCCTGTTGCATAAATCCTTCGACCAGAAGTCCCCAGTTATTATCATTCTCACCAAAATTTATTGGACCATCCATGGCTTCCATACCTTTTGATTCCAGCCACAATTTTGCTGTATCAAAAAGTGCAAAAGCAGCTTCTCTCTCTTCTACTACTTCGAAAAAACCAATACCTCCTGTTGGCTGACTGTGTGCAGAAGATCTTTTTTTATCTATAAAAGCTGCTATCCGGCCAAGCAACCTGCCATTTGAATCTTTAAGCAACCATCGTTTAGCTTCACCGTGATCAAAAGCATGATTTTTAAGAGGATCAAAAACAGACTCCACCATGGAATCCAGCTGACATACCCAAAAAGGATCATTTTTATATAACCATTTTGGAAAATCAATAAAATTCTTTTTGTCGGCCGGTGTTAAGACCTCAACTATACTCATAATTCTAATTATCTGTTTAACAATTACATAATTATAATTTCAATATTTAATTGTAGCCAGAACCTGTGCAAATATATGTAGTTTTTTTTACCTGTTACCGGGTTAGCGGATATCGATTACCCTGTGGTCGATAAGAATGAAAAGAATACCTATGAGAGTACAATAAAGAAAATAAAGCTTTACGGGAATATATTCAGATGGCTTAATTTTCATCTTTACCCAAAGGTATCCGGTAAGGTATATTTTTGAGATTGTATAAACTATAAATGTTGAAAGGGCTACTCCAACGAGTCCATAACCCCATTTTATCATTAACAGGCTCAAAGGGATGTTTAATGCAAGTTCCAGTATCGCGGCAATAAGAGTAATATGAGTTTTTTTCCTTCCTACAATTACCGTCTGTGGAAAAATAAGTCTGGGAATAATAAGTAAAGAATAAATAAGAAATATGTCGGCGCTTTTTTGAAATTCGGGATTGAACATACGGGGATAGATCCATCTTGATAACAGCATCATAAGCATTGCCGATGGGAAGAGGACATGCATCAGGCGCTTTGACTTGACCCTGATTTTTGCAAGTGACTCTCTCATCCTCTCGCGGGTGGAAAATTCAGGAAGCATCGCGTTACTGAGTCCGTTTGCCAGCATAAGCACTAAAGGGAATTCTTTAGCGCCGTAGCGAAACCAGGCAAACATTGCCGGATCGCGGTAAACAGCCGAGATAATTACACCATCAGTGTACTGAGCCGAACCGCTGATAAGTGAAGTTAAAATTAAAGGCGTTCCCAGGTAGAGGTGTTCCTTCATAAACTCTACCGAAATCTTCATTTCAGTATACCTTCTGAGTAATATGAGAAGCCACACCCACCTTACTGCTGTTATTCCAAGTAAACCCCAGACTGACCATATAATATCTTTCCCAAGAAGTATCGGGGTAATAATCAGGATCATCTGTGCCGTGAAAGTAATCAGGCCGTACTGAAAAATGCGATATGACCGGTTGTTAAGAAGATATATATATTCAATAAGGCACACCGGACTACTGAGGAGTATGTACAGTAATAACAGGTTAATGAAAGGTACGTTGCCTGAGAAATGGAAAACTGAAAAATTGTTTTTCAGTGAGTGCCCGAGAATAAAAAAGAGCAGGCTGAAGAAGCAAAGCAGGAGGAAAGCATTAAATATCTCAGGTGATTTTTGGGTTCCGTTATCGCCCAGTTTCCGGTAGGTTTTATTCCTGTGGTAAAGAGGCAGCAGGGATTGGATGATGCCTGTCACCCAGAAAAAAGTCATTAAACCCGCAATAAACATGAACATCTCCCATTGTCCGATTTCGGCACGGGTAAGATGGCTTTTGGTAAAAACTATGCTAATTATAAGGAAGATAACAGGTTTCATCAGCTGAAAAAGCTGAAGTCCTGAAATGTTGTCTATTAATTTAATTTTTCTCAAAAGTGAACCGATTTAAAATCAATCCTTATAACCACATTAATATATAATAAATTGTATCCCAAGGTTCATTTCTTTTTGACCTGTTCAAAGATACGAATTGGATGAGAGTATGAGAAAATAAATTTAAAATTTTGCGAATCGGATTTTTGGGTTTATTTTTGCACTTCCAAAACGGTGGATGTAGTTCAGTTGGTTAGAACGTCGGATTGTGGTTCCGAAGGTCGTGGGTTCGAATCCCATCTTCCACCCCACTAATAAAACACAACGAAGGCAATTATCTGAAATATTGATAGTTGCCTTTTATGTTTTTATAACAATTTATTTTTTCTAACCATATTCTAATTAAACGTTGCAAAAAGTAGTCTTTTTAATTAAAAATGGTTTATGGCATTCCCTCACTGCTAACTTCATTAATCACAAGGCTTTTCAGTATTTGAAGATATGGAATTCTTACTTCATTACCAAATAAATCTTATTTTTGCTTACAAGAAGGCTATATATGATAGAAAGAGCACAATTAGAGGTTCTTACAAAAAACATTATAGACAGGAAAGTACATCCAAGTACTTAAAAGAGAGGAAAAATTTGTCTATAAACAGCTTGAAGTCTGAAAAGAGCAGCTCATTGGGTAAAATGACCATCTATAGAATTGTTTTTTACATTCATGACTATGTTTCTATTTTTGATCCGGGCCATGTTTCAAATATAACGGAAATTGAATCACAATATTCCACAGAGTTTCATACGCTCTTAGTTTTAGGTTATAATTTAACAATGAAACATGGCTTACTCTTTGAATTGTAATCAAACTATAATTTTAACTATTTATTTGATCGTGAAAATTTTTGAAATATCTTTACATAGGCACACCGGAAATTTGACCTTATAAACAATTTTTATATGCTAAAGGCACTCTATAAAAGGTACCCGTTTTTTTTCAATATGATGGCAGTTCTGGTATTCCTCGTAATAACAAGAATACTTGATTCCCTTGCCTGGCTTCCCCCCTCCCCTCAAAAAACAAAAATAGTTTTATTGAATTATCTGTTTGAATTTATTTCTTTCATACCATTCATTTTCATACTAATATTTAGTTTCAGATGGACAGTAATAAGAAAACAGACTTTTCTACTTTGTTCTCTAATAGTTGCATTTGCTGTATTTATTCCAACTCTGGTTTTATTATTAAGCAGCTGGCTGGCGGTTATTTTTGGATTTAAGATTCAGAATCCTTTTTCATTTACCCTTATTGAAAAATACACTCCGGGAGTAAGTTTGGTTGTCTTTTTTTTAAGTGCAACATACTTCCTCACTCATCTCATTTTGCAGGCTGGCAAACAAAGAGAAACAGCTCATAAGGCAGAGACTCTGGCGAAGGATGTTCAGCTTAAAATGCTGCGTTACCAGATAAATCCCCATTTTTTATTTAATGTACTGAATTCAATCTACACTTTAATAGATGAGAATACTGAAAAGGCTAAGAAACTTGTTATAGATATGTCGGAATATTACCGGTATACTCTTAACAAACAACAACTAACTGTTTCGATCGAAAAAGAGGTTGAATCAATTTTGAAATATCTTGAAATTCAGAAAACAAGATTCGAAGAGGAATTTCAATATGAAATATCAATTGATGAAGAAGTAAAATCCATATTAATACCTTCGTTCCTGATTCACCTGCTGATTGAAAACGCTGTAAAATATGGCACAAAGACAACGAAACAAAAATTGATTGTTAATCTCTCAGCTAAACTGTTAAACAAAATGCTTTTAATCAGGGTCTCAAATACTGGTAAACTATTGAATTCTACTCCTAATAGTGATAAAAATATTGATGGAACCAGTAATGGTATTGAAAACTTAAAAAACAGGCTTGGATTGTATTATAATGATAATTATTCATTTTCGCTTAAAGAGGAAGACGGATGGGTCGTTGCATCCATTGAAATTACTAATATTAATACCCGATGACAAACTTAAAGGCTATTATAGTAGATGACGAAAGGCTGGCCAGAGTTAATTTGAAGAAGTTATTGGAACCTCACCCCGAAATAGAAATAGTTGGAGAAGCCAGTTCATGTAATTCCGCCGTTGAATTGATCAACCTTTATAAACCTCAGTTGATTTTTCTTGATATACAATTAAGCGGAGAAACAGGTTTTGATTTGCTGGAATTAATAGACAATTCAATAAAAATAATTTTTGTTACAGCATATGACGAATATGCCATTCGTGCTTTTGAGGTGAATGCCATCGATTACCTGTTAAAACCCGTAAACCCGGAACGGCTAAAAGTATCAATAGAGAGGGTAATAAACAGGGAAAAGACACAAAAAAGTGAAGCAAAGAGCTATGAATATTCTGACAGTATTTATGTACGGTTAAATAATTATGCTTCCAGATTCATAAAAATAAGCTCAATAACATTTATTGAACCGGTGGGCAATTATTCCAAAATCGTTACCATTGAAGGCAAACATTGTCTGGTTTTAAAAACTCTGAAGCAATGGCAGGAAGAACTTCCTGATAATAATTTTGTCAGAATACACCGGTCAAGTATTGTTAATATCGAACATGTTGAACGTATTGAAAAAAAATCAAATACCCAACACAGAGCTTATCTGAAAAACGTACCAGAACCGCTTGAAGTCAGTCGCAGATATGCCAAAAAACTAAAATTCCTGAATTAAGTTTCTGCTCTTTATTCTCTAAAATATCCACTTATCATCTTATCTGACCGCTAATCATATTTTCCTTTGATTAGACATGATGCATTATTTTCTTTGCGGCTATTATTCATTAATAGAAAAGTTTTTTATAATAATTAAATATAACTGACGCAATGAAAAAGTTTATTTCAACAACATTAATGATTGCCGTGTTCACAACACTTGTTTTTAGTCAAAACCTCACACAAATAGTAAGAGGTACCATAGTTGATGTCGATAGTAAATTACCGTTACCAGGTGCCACTTTAGTGATTCTTGGGACCGACCCCCTGGTTGGGACATCAACAGATATGAACGGTATTTTTAGATTTGAAAACATTCCTTTAGGTAGAATAGCAGTAAAAATATCTTACATAGGTTATGAAACTAAAACCATTTCCGATATTGTTGTAAACTCAGGCAAAGAGTCGGTCTTAGACATTAGCATGCAGGAATCTGTTATAAAAATGGATGAAGCTGTTGTTAAGGCATACAAGAATAAAGGAGAAGCAATAAACGACATGTCGCAGCTAAGTTTACATTCCATTACTCTTGAAGAAACAAAACGTTTTACCGGAGGGATGGACGATCCTGCCCGCGTAGTTTCCAGTTTTGCAGGAGTAGCCAGTACGCCCGATGGAAGTAGCGATATTATAGTACGGGGAAACTCACCCAAATACATGCAATGGCGTTTGGATGGAGCAGAAATTTCAAGTCCGTACCATATGGATGATCAAAATTCTTCATTTGGAGCGCTTACAGCTCTAAACAATAATTTATTAGCCACTTCCGATTTTTATACCGGAGCCTTTTCGTCAGAATATGGCGATGTAATATCGTGTGTTTACGATGTAAAACTCAGGTCGGGAAATAACGAAAAGTTTGAATCAACCGGAGGGATTGGTTTAATGGGTACAGACCTTACCCTGGAAGGTCCGTTTAAAAAGGGATATGCAGGCTCATACCTGTTTAATTACAGGTACTCTACAATTTCGCTGATTAAAGACTTGGGCCTGGTTGAGGTGCCGGGTGTTGTAAATTATCAGGATGCAACCTTTAAAGTAGTTCTGCCTACTAAAAGAACAGGTACTTTTTCCTTCTATGGGTTGGGAGGTTTAAGTGGTGTTTCAATGGATAATATGGGGCCAACAGGCCTGGCTACACCAGGCAGAACAACTACTAGTGCTCTTTCCAACAAAGATTTTTACAAGGCAAATTATCTGGCTAATCTTGGAATGAACCATATTTTGTCGCTTAATAATAATAGCTATGTTAAAACGTCACTTAATTATTCAGGAACCGGCCTCAACGATGATATATATGAGACGGATACACTAAGAACATATAATAACGAAGGTGAGCTTATAGGCGATTCCATTTCTTCCAGAATGCACATGATTCAAAGCAGGATTGTGAATTCAGCAATCAGGGGGGCAATTACTTATAGTAGTAAAATTGATGCAAAAAATAAAATTCAAATAGGCACAAAATACACGCTGTATAACTTCAATTACAATCAAAACATCTATAGTAATGAACAAGCTTCCGTGTTAAACATAAATGACTTTAAAATAAATGTAAGTAGTATAAATAATTTTATAAGCTGGAAACACAGTTTAAATGAGAAAATTATTATTGTAGCCGGTTTACATAACATGAATATTTTAAGCAATAATAAAAGCACACTTGAACCAAGATTAAGTATAAATTGGAAAATTAATAAAACCAATTCAGTGCATGCAGGATATGGAATGCACAGCACAACAGAAAGGGCACATAACTATTTTACCAAAATCTCGCAAGACGATGGTAGTTTCATTGAACCAAATAAAAACCTCAGATTGTTAAAAGCCCATCATTATGTATTGGGCTATGAAAAACGCTTTACTGAAAATTTAGTGGGGAAAATTGAGGTATACTACCAGTCCCTTTACAATTTACCAGTCGAAAACAACGACACCAGTTATTATGCCACTATTAACGAAGGCATCGATTATAAATATGTTGAACTGGTTAATAAAGGAAGCGGTAAAAATTACGGCGTGGAAATTTCCCTCGAACGGTTTTTTGATAATAATTTCTACTTTTTACTAAATGGTTCGCTATTCGATTCGAAATATAAAACGTTGGAAGGCGTGTGGCGAAATACCCGGTATAATAACAACTATATCGTGAATATTTTATTTGGAAAAGAGTTTAAAAACCTTGGTAAAAAACAAAACCAGACCCTGGCATTGAATACAAAAATTTTCTTTGAAGGTGGTGAACGGTATATTCCATTAATAAGAGATGCTCAGGGAAATGTAGCTGTTGAACCCGAAAACGACAGATATTTTGACTATAGCAAAGCGTATAACGGTAAACTTGACAATATCTTTCTATTGAATTTATCGGCAAGCTACAAATTCAACAGACCCAGGGCTACACACGAAATTTTCCTCGATCTGATGAACCTTACAAACAGTCAGGGCAGAATGGCTGAATATTATGATGTGAGTAAACCAGGTAAAGTTGGCTATACTACTCAGTTTGGATTTTTCCCAAACTTAATGTACCGGATATATTTTTAATTAATAAAACTAAAAATGAACTCAACCAAAATGAAAGCCGTAGTGTGCACAAAATATGGTCCCCCTGAAGTTCTTCAACTCAAAGAAAATTAAAGAAAAAAGATTTACATGGATAGGATTTGGTATAACATTAAAACAGGTTTCAGGTATTTAGCCAGGCAAAAGCATATTTCATTGATGAATCTGCTGGGACTCTCAATCGGAATGTCTGTTGCCATCCTCATTTTCTACTTTGTGGCTTTTGAAATGAGTTACGATAATTTTCACAAGGATGCTAAACTGATTTACAGGATCATCTCTATTAATAAAGGTACAGGAGGAACTGATTACAGGGCTACAACACCATTGCCTTTACCTGAAGTAGTCAGGGCAGATATCAAAGAAGCAGATATGACAACCGGATTGTCTCTCTTCTTGAGTGATGATGAACCGGTTCAGATTGCCGATCAATCCTTTTTCAATCTGACCGGATACACTGCTGACTCGTGTTTCCTGAAAATGTTCGATTTTCCATTGATAAGTGGCAATCCAAACACAGTTTTTGATAATCCCGGGTCAGTTGTACTTACCAGGAGCACCGCAAAGAAGTTATTTGGAGATGAAAACCCGTCAGGGAAAGAGTTGATAATCGGAGATTACAGTTTCACTGTGGTTGGGATTTTAAAAGATCTGCCTGAGAATTCTATATTTAAATTCGACCTTCTTGTCTCGAACTACATTCTAAAGAAGATGCATCCCGATCTTGCAAATATGTGGTGGGGAGCAGGAGCCATGATTTTCGTAAAAATTTATGCGAATCAGAATATCAATTCCGTTAAAACAGGTCTTGCCTCTATCCCAGGGAAATATTTTCCTGACTATCTTAAAGGAAGGGAAAGCTATGACGTTCAGCCTCTCGGTAACATCCATCTGGACAATCGTGTTTCCGGTGATGCTATACCACCGGTTTCATTAAATTATCTTTATATTCTTATGGCAATAGCCATAGCGGTTTTATTTATTGCCTGCGCCAACTTTGTAAACCTTTCCACTAGTCAATCGGAAAAACGGGCCAGAGAAACAGGACTTCGAAAACTTGCAGGTGGTGGAAGATTTCAGATAACATGCCTGTTTATTGGGGAAGCTGTTACCCTTTCCGTGTTTGCAGTCGTTATCGCCGTATTTCTGGCAAAACTGTTTTTGCCATGGTTTAATGAATTATCTCAACGGAATATAAATATCGACTTTTCTAACGGGAAGATTATTTTGTCTGTTCTGCTTTTCGGGATACTAACTGGAGTTTTGTCAGGCATCTATCCGGCACTTCTATTCTCTAAATATCAACCGATTCAGATACTTCGTTTCAGGACCATATCTTCCGGAAAGAAAATAGGAATCCGGAAAGGATTTATCATTGCCCAGTTTCTGATAACCATAATACTTATTACATCGCAATTATTTATAACCAGGCAGATTTCATTTATGAAGAATCATGAACTTGGGTTCAATGAAGAAAACCTTGTTTCGGTTCCGCTTTATGTTAAAGATGAAAACAATCGATTGGCATTTGCAAAGCTATTTGCCGGGAGTCTGGAAAGAGAGGCAGTAACCTACAATATAACGGGGGTCTCACTAACAGAGAATGTTCCCGGACGAAACTTCCCTAACAGATTTGCCATCATTCCTGAGGGATCTTCGCAGGAAGACTCCAGAGAAATGGTAGTGACCTCCGTTGACGAACATTTTTCAGATGTATTTCAGGTACCTGTAATCAATGGTAGAATACTAACGGATACTATTGCAACTGACAAGTTCAAAAATGTGATGATTAATGAAACAGTCGGAAGAAAGTTAGGATGGGACAACCCTATCGGTAAAAAACTCCGGTTTAAACATGAAGAGGAATCGGTTACAGTAATTGGTGTAATAAAAGATATTAATATCAGATCAATGCAAACTCAGATTGAACCTGTGGTTTACCGATATACAGGCGCAAACTGGCTTGCAGGTTACGTCACCCTTCGGATAGATCAAAAGTATTATTCACAAACTATTCAATTCATGAAGAAAACCTGGGAAGAGTTAGCTCCGGGTGTCCCCTTTCAATACTTTTTTATTAAAGATAAATATATTGAAAGATACAGGGATGAAGAAAGGCTGGCCAATATAGTAGGGACATTTACAGTAATTGCTGTTTTCCTTTCGTGTCTTGGTTTGTTTGCACTGATATCCTGGTTATCAATCCAACGTACCAAAGAGACAGGAATCAGAAAGATTAACGGTGCCGGAATCACGGAAGTTATGTTTCTTCTAAGCAGCGATTTTATTAAGTTGGTGGCAATAGCCTTTGTTATTTCATGTCCTGTGGCCTGGTACATTATGCATAAATGGCTTCAAAACTTTGCTTACAAAACTGAACTCAGCTGGTGGATCTTTGGTTTATCCGGAATCATAGCGCTTACGATTGCCATATTAACGGTAAGTTTTCAGACCTGGCGGGCAGCGACAAAGAACCCGGTGGATGCATTGAGATATGAATGAAACAAACTCATCTTCCATTACTACTGACTTTCAGACCTGATTTAAATATCATCCTTATAATATGTAAAATTAATTTACATAAAACTGTAAAAAATATATACTCTTTCGAATTTCTTAATAATATAAATAGCTATATATAAGCTATTTGATATTTTGGCATGTTTTTAGGAACAGAAAATATATCGAAAAGAAATTAATTATGATTTTACAAAATTTACAGTTTACTATACGAAATTTCAGGAACCAGAAACTCTTTACCATTGTTAACCTCACTGGTCTGACAATAGGAATAATTGCAGCCAGTCTGATACTGATTTATGTAAGCTATGAACTCAGTTTTGATCGGTTTCATAAAAACTCAGCGAGGATATTCAGGGTTTACAGCACTTTTACAATGGGTGGTGTAGACGGAGCATGGGTACAGTCTCCTGCTCCACTTGGTCCGTTTCTTCAAAACAAATTTCCGGAAATAGAAAAGACCGTCAGGATAACCAGGTTATCCAAAGGACTGGTTTCCTTCGGTGATAAAAACTTTTATGAAGACAGGATAGTATTGGCTGATTCTTCGGTTTTTGACATTTTTACATTACCTCTTATTGCAGGCAATCCGGATGTAGTACTCGCACAACCAAATGGTGTGGTTTTAACCGAATCGACAGCTGAAAAATACTTCGGGAAAAAAGACCCGATCGGAAAGACAATCCGCTATAACCGGTCGATAGACCTGATTATAACCGGAATCATGAAAAACATCCCCGGGAATACTCATCTTCAATTCGATATGATTATTCCGATGTCGACGGCAAAAACCTTTTTCGGGAATGACTTTCTTGAAAACAGGATGAATACTGTTACAAATCTCTACTTACTTACTAATCCTGCAGCTAACTTTAAAAGATTGGAAAAATTCGTAAGTCAGTCTACGAAGGAATACGATGGAGGAGGCGATTTCGGTGATAATAAACTGTATCATGTACAGCCGTTGACATCAATACATTTTCATTCTAATATGGGTGGAGAATTTGCTCCTAACAGTGACATTAAAAGTGTTTATATATTAAGTACAATTGCATTTCTGATCCTTTCAATTGCCTGTATCAATTACATAAATCTTTCCATCTCCATAAATAACCGTCGTACAACAGAACTCGGACTGCGCAGGATAATGGGTGCCAGGAGAGGACAACTAATTTCTTTATACTTTTCAGATGCTTCCGTTCTGGTTGGAATATCAGTAATAATCTCGGCACTGATTATTAGTGATCAGCTACCGTGGTACTCCAGACTTGTAGATTCTAATCTGTCAGATTATTATAATTTTAAAAGTCTGGTTTACGGATTAGGTATCATATTCCTTCTGATTACAGCTATAACAGGATTAACCTCGGGGTGGATATCTTCTCGTATTAAGCCAATGGACACTTTTAAAAAACCATTTGCTGAAACTACGAAACATATTGGAATACAGGGAGTCCTTGTTCTTTTTCAGTTTGGTATATCTATAATCCTTATTACATCATCACTTTTTGTATACAGGCAAATGAGGTTCATTCAGAACAGGAATCTTGGTTTCTCAAAAGATCAGTTAATGATCATTCCCCTCGACGATAATAATGTCCGTTCCAAAATATTGTCATTTAAGCATGAAATATCCAAAAATCCAAATATACTTTCATCTGCAACATCCTCCGATTTGCCGGGAGAAATGAAATGGGTTGCTTCAATAGGTTTTAATGGAAGTAATAAACAGAACCCTGAGACTATGACATTTCTTGAGATTGATATTGATTTTATAAGAACATATGGTATTCAGTTAAAAGAGGGATTTCTGCCCGGAGATACAGCATGCCCCTACTCCGGAACACATTTTCTGTTAAATGAATCTGCAGTTAAAAAACTTGGCTGGGATAACCCTATTGGAAATCAGTTTTCAATTTACATGCAAAAAGAGGGTTTTGTGACAGGGGTAATAAGGGATTTTCATTTTAAATCATTAAATAAGGAGATTGAACCACTATTTCTATATGTGAATGAAAACAATCCTAAATTCCTGGCTGTAAAATTAGATGCAGCGTCAATTGCCGGATCTGTGGAGTACATTCAGAAGCTCTGGAATAAAATATCTCCTGATACTCCTTTTGATTACTTTTTTTACGACAATTTTTACGATCAGCTTTATAGAAAAGAGAGTTTGTTTGGAAAGATCATTTTTATTTTCTCAACGATTGCTATTCTAATTGCTTGTATGGGCCTTTTTGGTTTGGCGGCTTTCTTCTCCGAAAAACGAACCAAAGAGATTGGTATAAGGAAAGTAAATGGCGCCACCATTGCCGAAATGATGACAATGTTAAATACGAAATTCTTAAAATGGGTTTTAATAGCTTTTCTTATCGCAACCCCAATTGCCTGGTACATTATGCATAAATGGCTGCAGAGCTTTGCATATAAAACAGAACTTAGCTGGTGGATCTTTTGCCTGGCAGGAATAATTGCACTTGTAATAGCATTAATAACTGTAAGCTGGCAAAGCTGGAAAGCTGCAACCAGGAACCCGGTTGATGCATTGAGATATGAATAAAACACTTTAGGATAGTTAGCAAAAATACGGCTTGCTGATAAAATAATTCTATCGAATTACCAAATTGGTAACTTTTTACTATCTTTGTCCTTATTATTTCAGGGCAGATGAGAGTAATTGCAAAAAAAATACTCCGAGAGTTTTGGGAAAGACAAAATGATTCAGAAGGGCACTTAAAACATGGTATAAAGAAGCATCAAAAGCTATTTGGACTTCTCCAGGTGATATAAAATCTGAGCATCCAAGAGCAAGTATTCTCAAAAGTGGTAGAGTAGTATTTAATATATGTGGAAACAAATACAGATTGATTGTTCAGATAAACTATTCAAGGAGATGGGTGTTTATCAGATTCATCGGAACTCATGCAGAATACAACAAACAAGATGCTAACAAAATTTAAATAAAATGAAATTAAAATTGTTAAAGACAGAAGAAGAATACATTAAAGCTCTGAAAAGACTTGAAGTAGTATTTGATTCGCCAGCAGATACACCTGAAGGTGATGAAGCCGACATATTAGGATTACTAATAGAAAAATATGAAGACGAACATTATCCAATTGAAGCACCTGATCCAATTGAGGCGATTAAATTTAGAATGGAGCAGATGAATATGGACAACAAAGATTTGGCTAAAATTATAGGATACAAAAGTAGAGTTTCAGAGATTTTCAATCGCAAAAGGAAATTGAATCTCAAGATGATACGAAACCTTCATGACAAAATGAAGATACCTTACGAATCATTATTCGCTGATTATAAATAAATCACTTTTGCTGACACGGTCAATTGGGGTAATTTGCTTGTCACCCTGACACTTCCCACACCCGAACGATCCGTCTGTTTGACAATGTCGGGCAGAATTGACATCCACCCGGACAAGTCTTCGAATCTGGTAAAACCACTTATCACATTATTTGACCGCTAATCATTTTTTCCTTTGATTTACCTTGTTGCATTATTTTCTTTGCGGCTGTTATTCATTAATTAATCACTAAAAACTAACAATTATGAAAAGGTCATTATTTTTATTGATTGCAGTAACTTTCTTATTGCAAAGCTGTGCTAAAATCTTTTACTCACCTGATGCTACCCCGCTGGCAAGAGCACAAAAAGTAATAGCAATCGCCCCTCCCAAAGTTGCAATTGCTGCCAGAAAAAACATCGATGGAACCGCTTTAATCGAACAACAAAAAACCGAATCCGTAAACTTCCAGAGAGAAATGTACAGCTGGATGCTTAAAAGAAAAATGCAGGGAACCATAACTGTTGAAGTACAAGATGTTGAGATTACAAATGCGAAGCTCGCGAATGCCGGATTTAATAATGGACAACTACTGACACCAATTGATATGTGCAATATTCTTGGCGTTGATGGTATTATGACATCAAATTATTCACTCTCAAAACCTATGTCTGAGGGCGCTGCAATTGCTTTTGCCCTGGTGGTTGGTTTTTGGGGTGCTACGAATGAAGCGACTGTATCATTATCAATTCATGATCAGAGTGCAAATAAAATGATCTGGAATTTTGATCATAAACTTTCATCTTCTTTAGGTTCTCCAGCGCGATTGGTCGATGCTCTTATGAGACAGGCGAGCAGGGAAATGCCATATTTT
>Ga0209429_10000589_pt1 | contig 24059 bp, 22 predicted proteins | sample BarGraNGADG00212_3_FD_184493 | JGI IMG/M metagenome (GOLD analysis project Ga0209429, IMG submission 184493) | Arctic peat soil microbial communities from Barrow, Alaska - Barrow Graham LP Ref core NGADG0004-212 (SPAdes) (version 2) | ecosystem: Environmental > Terrestrial > Soil > Wetlands >...
CTCCAGCCGTCGGTTCGCCTCGATCAGCTCATCGATTCGCATCAGCAGGGCGAGCGCCGTCTCCCGGTCGCCGTCGAGAATCGCCTCCGCCTCGGCACGTTCCATAGCGCCCGTGTTCGCCGGACCCAAGAAGGTCCCTGCTCACCCGCTGGCCAGGGGGACCTGAACGCTTACAAGAAACAGGTTGCTTGCAGGAAAAAGGAGTGCCGAAGCCGGAGAGGGTCGTGTTACTACGGCGAGCCTGAGGCGCGAACGCTCAGTCTGCCGTCGCGCTGACCTCGATGTCGCTGAAGAGGGCCGGCTCGGGGAGCTCGAGGGCCTTGAAGATGCGCCGCTGGCCGGCCGTGGTGCGCGAGCGCCGCACGACCCGCCCCTCGGCGCTCTCCAGGGTCACGAGGTGCAGGCGCTCGAGCTCCTCGCGCAGGCAGCGCCAGCTCTCGCCGGTCGCGTTCTCGACGACGCGGATCAGCAGGAGCGCGAGCCAGCAGAGCTGCACGTGGGCGCGGATGCGGTCCTCGCGGTGGTGGAAGACGGGACGCAGCTTCAAAGCGCCCTTCATGTCCCGCCAACCGCGCTCGACCTGGTAGAGCTGGCGGTAGGCGGCCGCGAGGTCGGCGGCCGAGAGGTTCCCATCAGAGGTCCTGAGCAGCCACTTGCCGTCGAGGCGCGCCTCGCGCTTGATGGCCGCCCGGTCGAGGCGCAGGAGGCCCTGACCGCTGCGTCGCAGGAGGCGGAAGAGGCCGGGCTTCGTGCGCAGCGTCCCCACGAGCTCGTCGCGGCGCCGCTGCGGCCACTCGTCCGAGCCCGCGATCTGCTCGGCGAGGTAGGCGACGAGGCGCTCGCGCACCTGGGCATCGCGCTCCGCCGCCTCCGGGTTGTGCACCACCACGAAGCGCGGCGCGCGCAGGCCCTCCCCGAGACGCACCTCCTTGACCTCGAGGTTCCCGGAGACCTGCCGGTAGCGCCCGGCGCGGGCGAGCGCGGCGCGCGCCTCGGCGGAGCCGCCCCGCAGGCGCTCAGCCAGGACGTAGTGCCCGCCGCCTTTCTGCAGATAGGCGCGGTTCGCGACCGAGCTGAAGCCCCGGTCCGCGACCCACAGCACCCGGTTCAGCTTCCAGCCCGCGAGGTCGTCGTGGATCGTGCGGATGATGAGCTGGTCGGAGGCATTGCCGGGGAAGGTCCAGCAGCGTACCGGGATCCCCTCCCTCGTCACGGCCATGCCGATCACCACCTGGGGGAGGTCGGGGCGCTGGTCCTTGGAGTGCCGGCTGAAGCGCCGCACGGCGGCTTCACGAGGGCCGCCCTGCGTCTCGCCCGCCGCCGCAGCCGCGACCCTTGCCTCCTGCTCGTCCAGGTGCTGGGCGAGCTCGACGTCCGCGTCGGCGGCGCCCGTCTCGAAGTAGGTGGAGGAGGTGTCCACGAAGATCACGTCGCAGTCCAGGTTCAGCAGACTGGCGGTGCTCGCAAAGACGCCTTCCGCGATCTCGGGGAGGGCGGCGAGCAGGAAGTCCATGGCGCGGTAGGCGGCGCCGTCGGTGAACGCCGGGCAGCCGGGGAGCGCGACACGCTCGGCCGTCCAGCGCGTGGCCGCGAGCTTCGAGCCTGGCTCCAGGGCGCGCTGCGCGACGAGCGCGAACACGACGCGCTCGACGAGCTCGGGAGCGAGGCGCCGGCCGGCGGCCGTCTCGCGCAGTGCCGCAGTGACGCCGAGGCGCGCGAAGAGCGCGTCGAGCACGTAGGCGCCGCCATACCTGCGCGAGTCGACGACCTCGACCTCTTCAAGGCCCGCCCCGATGGACGTCGCCTCATCCGGCTCGAGGACGCGGCTGATCGACTTCACGAGGCGCCGCAGGGCCTCGTGGTCGACCTCGTCGGCGCGCCCGAAGTTGTGGATCACCTTGGCCACGGGGCTGCCGCTCACGGGATGCCGCTCGTTGTGCGCGAGCTGCAGGTAGCTGACCACCGAGCCGTCCTTGTTCTTGCGTCGTGTCTCGCGAAGGTACACGCCTACAAACTATCGCTAACATCCTGCTGACGTCAAGTAATCGTGTGCCTACATTTCGCACTCCGCAAGCAGCCCACAACGCGCTCAGCAGGGAAAACGTGTTCGTGGAGGGCCGAGAATGCCTACGAACTGCGGAACTCCGGACTCACGCGAGCGGCGGCTCTCAAGCGATCACAGGAAGTGGACTAACGAATGGGGTCAGGTCAGAGCGCCTGCGCGGCCTGCCGGAAATGACCGTAGTGCCGGTTGTGGTGCTCACCAGCCTCGATCCCGAGCGCTATCGTGACCGAAGCTCACCGCCTCGACGGGCTCGACGAGAAGCGGTATCACTGCCATCGCTGTACGTACCCGGGGTTCGAGAAGGCGGCTACCCCGGCAGCTGGGAGTACCGCGGGTGCGGACCGGCTTGAAGGTGGCCTCACGAGCTCCGCGCCTTTGGCCGGCTGCCGATCTTGTCGACGACGATCGGCGGAGGGCGGCGATCGCTCGAGCTCCTTTCCTTGTGGAGGGGCTTGGGTGCGCGGCCGCCACCAGCCGCCGGAGATGGACCTCGGACGACTTTTCTTCAACAAGGCAACGTCGCCTCTTGACACGAGTCAGTCAGGGTGATTTAAAATGTCAGACATCATGATATCAGTGCCGTAGTGGAGGTTGTGGCGTGGATCCTGTGAACCGCATGTCCGTGACCGACGCCGTCGTCGAGCGTGTCGTCGACTATGTGCGCTCCAGCCAGCTCGGACCAGGCGACCGAATCCCTGGCGAGCACGAGTTGAGCCGCATTCTCGGCGTCAGCCGGATGAGCGTTCGCGAAGCGCTTCGCGCTCTCGCTGCCACTGGCCTGATCGAGCCCCAGGCCGGTCTCGGTACCTTCGTCGCCAAGCCTAGGTTGCTCACGTTCATGGTTCACGGTCCGCTCCCTTCTCTATTGACCAGCCTGGAGGACCTCAAGGAGTTCTTTGTGGCAAGACGTGCTCTCGAGCCTGAGATGCTCTCTCTTGCCGCCACAAAGGCAGCGCCTGACGAGCTGGAGAGAGTCCGGGTGCTGCTCACCCGGATGGAGAAGACCGTAGAGATTGGAACCTTCGATGATCGGCCCTGGCTTGACTTCCACAGAGTGTTGTTCCAGGCATGCCACAACCGGCTGCTCATCGAAATGGCGACCCCGATCATGGAGATGCTGGAACTGCTGTTCCCCAGCACCGTGACGGCTCGCGGCAAGAAGATGGGCAGGACGCAGGCTCAGGCCTCCATCGAAGTTCACCGCGGCATGTATGAGGCTCTGGTATCCCGCGAGAACCTCAGGGCTCGTCAAGCCGCACTGAGCCACGTTGCGCTTGCGGAAAGAGAGCTATACGTCGCCCTGGAAGATGTAGACGACGACGTAACGGCTCTCCTGGCCATGGGGAGGCTCGACACTGCGGACTCGCGATCCACTACCCCGGGAGAGACATCGGCGTGAAGACCGTTTTCACGATGTCTCCTGACAAACCCGGCCCAGACCGCCTGCTGACGGAGAGGAGGTGCCCGGCAAGCGATCTCACGATTGAAGTCCTGTCCAATAGCCCCAGTTCCTGCTTGCAGGAAGCAAGCGCGAGGCTACGCAAGAGAGGAGAAGGCTATGTCTACAGTCAGTGGCGCACCTCCTGGTGTTGGTGACAAGTCTGCCGAGGGTGCCGGCAGCGAGAAACCGACAATCTTTCTTAGAAAGGCTTCCGGTGTAGCCAAGGCGTTCTCGCCCTTCGACGCCTACGCATACAACGTACTTGCCAACAACGGCATCTTGTTGGGGGCGATCGCATTTCTCACTGCCGCTTGGGCTATGCCGGGCGGGAACATGGCTCTGGCAGTGGTCATCACGGCCGTTCTCACCGCCTTCATGGCTGTGGTGTACGTGTTCCTGCAGGCAAGCTTCCCGCGCACGGGAGGCGACTACATATTCCAGAGCCGCATCCTAGGCGGCGGTCCCGGCTTCGTGCTCGGCTTCTCCACCTATGTCGTTGCCACCATCATGTGGGCCGGGACTCTGGGCTGGTCGATGGCCAACATCGTGGTCAGCCCGGGTCTTAGCATGCTGGGCGCCTACACCAACAACTCAACTCTGCAAAGCATCGCCACGTGGTCTGCCGGCAAGTGGGGCATGTTCGTGTGGGGAGCTGTCCTGCTCGTCTGGGCCACGGTCATTACCACGGTCAGCTTCAAGACGTATGCGCGCGTGCAGCGTGTCTTCTTCTGGCTCGGATCTGCAGCCGCAGTGGCCATGCTCATCGTCCTTGCATTCTCGAACCGCTTGGACTACGCGGCCCACTTCAACTCAATCATGGCGACCAAGTTCGGCGTCAAGGACGCGGTGAACTCGACGATTACCGCGGCCAAGAGTGCTGGCTACAATCCGGCTCACAGTTTCAGCTTCCTCGCGACACTTGGGATGATCCCCGTTATGTGGTTCTTCACCTCCTCTACGGTCTGGAGTTCCGGACAGGCGGGCGAGATTCGAGACAGGGGTTCTGTGCGCTCGAAGATGTGGCAGATCGTTGGCGCATTGGCGACAACCGGCACAGTCATGGCCGTCTTCGCCTACCTCGTCGTTGACCGCGCCGGTGGGCAGCTCATCTCGTCGTCGACTTGGCTGTACTACAACGCACCGGACAGCTACAAGCTCCCTGTCTCCCCGTTCTTCGGTTTCTTCGTCGCCTTGGCGCATTCCAGCTCCTGGCTGGTGATCCTCGTGATGGTGGCGTTCGGAGCTTGGTTCCTCATGGCTCTTCCCAACAACCAGGTGTACGGCAGCCGGGTGCTCCTCGCGATGGCGATCGACCGCGCCGTTCCGGCCTGGCTCGGCAAGATCAACAACAGATCTCACACCCCCCTGAACGCCGTGCTCGTCATCTCCGGTGGGGGCCTGGTCGTGAATGCCCTCTATTCGTTCACTGGTTGGTTCTGGAAGCTAACACTCTCCATTGGCCTGCTCATGTTGTTGACATACGTGACCAGCTGCCTGGCCGTCCTGCTGTGGCCCCGTCTCCATCCTGAGTCGTTCCGCGCTTCGCCGGCCTCACGGTACCGAATCGCAGGCATTCCGGTCGCCGCCGTATGCGCGGTCATCTTCATCTGCGTTGGCCTGTTCATCATCGAGCAGTACCTCACTGTCAAGGCCCTGGGAGTTGCATCGAGTGTCGGCTACGCGTTCGTCGGCGGCACTCTGGCACTCGGCGTAATCCTTTACTTCGTCTTCAAGTCGTATCGTCGGCGTAAGGAGTCTCTCGACCTGAACCTCGTGTACAAAGAGATCCCGCCAGAGTGAGAGCTTGGACTGTGCATGAATCATCGCGGCTCGGCCGCATGCGCCAAACTGAAGGGAGTGAACACGTTGCGTTTGTGCTTCGCCACTGACATCCATGGCTCGGATGTGTGCTTCAGGAAGTTCGTCAACGCGGGGAAATTCTACCAGGCGGACGTGCTCATTCTCGGCGGCGACACGACTGGCAAGATGCTCGTCTTCCTGGTCGATCAGGAAGACGGCACCTTCCTCACCACCTACAACACTGAACAGGGCGAGCTCATCAGAGAGGGCTCAGATCTCGACGAGTTCGAGAAGCAGGTTCACAACGCCGGCTACTACACTCTGCGGGTCAGCAAATCGAGGATGCGCGAACTCAACGCGAACCAGACGAGCATAGAGCGCGCCTTCATGGAAGTGATGCTCGAGACCACCCAACGGTGGATGGATCTTGCCGAAGAAAGACTACAGGGTACGGATATCAGGTGCGTCATCGCGCCCGGGAACGACGATCACCTAGAGATCGACGAGGTGATCAAGGTCTCGAAGCGGATAGAATACGGGGAGGGGCGGATTGTCCGCCTGGGCGACTACGAGCTGTTGAGTTGCGGTTGGACCAATCCGACGCCTTGGGACACGCCGCGGGAATGCAGCGAGGACGCATTGGCGGAGCGCTTGGAAGCACTGGGCCAATTGCTGCAGAACCCACGGAACGCCATCTTCAACCTTCACGCTCCCCCGTACAACACATGTCTCGATGACGCCCCGGAGCTCACGGAGAACTTGCGGATGGTGGCCAGCGGGGCGACCAAGGCGGTCGGGAGTACGACGGTCCGCGACTTCATCAAGAAGTACCAACCGATGCTCTCCCTGCACGGTCACATCCACGAAGCGAAGGGCGAATGCAAAGTTGGACGGACGACCTGCATCAATCCCGGAAGTGCCTACGGAGAGGGCGTGTTGCAGGCCTTCCTTGCCGATATCGAGCATGGGTCGGTGCGGAGCCACCTGATGGTCACCGGCTAAGGCTTAGTGCTCAGAGCAGCAACCAGCCGTGACAGCGAGAGTGCCGGCTGCCACGCACGAGACGCTTGGAGGGAGTAGAGAATGGCGGGCGGATACATGGGCAAGGTCTGCTGGGTCGACCTCAGCGAGCGGAAGGTCTTCTTCGAAGAGACTGATGAGCAGATCAGCCGCGATTTCGTTGGCGGCTACGGCACCGGCGTTCGGCAGATCTACGAACGCCAGCGGCCGGGAATTGCACCTCTTAGCCCGTCGAACACCTTGGGGGTCGTCGCTGGACCCCTCACAGGGACCCATGCCATCTCGAGCCCTCGGTTCAGTGTAATGGGCAAGTCGCCCCTGACGGGGGGCTGGGGAGACGCAAACTGCGGCGGGTATTTCGGCCCCAAGATGAAGTTCGCCGGGGTCGACGGCATCTTCGTCACTGGGGCCGCCGACACCCCCGTCTACCTCTACGTAGAGGATGGCTCGGCGGAGATTCGAGACGCTACTCACCTCTGGGGTCGGGACTGCAACGAGACGGAGATGATGCTCAAGGAGGAGCTTGGGCGGGACGCTTCAGCTGCGACCATCGGCCCCTCCGGAGAGAGGCTCTGCCTGATCGCGTCCGTGATGAACGACAAGGGGCGAGCTGCCGCGAGAAGCGGCTTAGGCGCCCTCATGGGTTCGAAGCGGCTCAAGGCAATCGCGGTCAGAGGAAACCTCAAGGTTCCCGTTGCCAATGAGGCCCTCTTGAAGGAATCTCGCCGTAAGTACCTCAAGGCGCCGGTGGATGGCAGCTACCACGTGTACAAGACGTACGGCACCGCGGGGATAACGGCCTCGTGCATCGAGATGGGCGATTGTCCGGTCAAGAATTGGGGCGGCACTGCACTGGACTTCCCCCACGGAGAAGCCATCAGCGCCGAAAGCATCACGCGATACGAAGTCAAGAAGTACGCCTGCTGGGGGTGCCCGATCGCGTGCGGTGGACACATGGCCGTACCCGAGGGTCCATACGCGGGGGAAGGCGCCAAGCCTCAATACGAGACGCTGGGCGCATTCGGCGCGCTGTGCCTCAACGATAATGCTGAGTCCATCATCCGGATGAACGATATCTGTAACAGGAACGGTCTCGACACGATCTCGGCCGGAGGGACGATCGCGTTCGCGATCGAGTGCTACGAGAACGGCCTCATCACGCAAACCGATACCGAGGGCATCGAGCTCACGTGGGGCAATCACGAGGCAATGGTGCTCATGACCGAGAAGCTGTGCCGCCGAGAGGGTTTCGGCGACGTACTCGCTGACGGGGTCAAGGCAGCGGCCGAGCGGATCGGCAAGGATGCTGAGGCATTTGCCCTGCACGTCGGTGGCCAGGAGCTGCCGATGCACGATGGCAGGGTCTACCCCGGCGCGGCGCTCACTTATCGGATCGACCCGACACCTGGCCGCCACACGCAGAACGCCGAAGAATGGACTCCCGCCTTCGTCGGCATCACGGAACGCAGCCCGCGAGACTTCACGGGTCGCGGGGCCGACCACATGAAGGCGGTAGCGTATCAGCAGGTTCTGAACTGCTCGGGTCAGTGCTGGTTTGGGGCCGAGTCCTACGGCGGCGAGTCCATCCTCGAGTGGATGACGGCTGTGACGGGTTCGGACTACACGCTGGAGCGGCTTCTGCAAGACGGCGAAAGGATCTTCACTCTCCGCCACCTGTTCAACCTTCGTGAGGGGCTCAACCCTGTTCAGCTGCACGTTCCGGGCCGCGCGCTCGGCGTGCCGCCGCATGTAGATGGTCCGCTAGAGGGCGTGACAGTCGATCTCGAGAGGATGACGACCGACTTTTATGCCCATGCCGGATGGGATTCGCAGACTTCACTACCCCTCGACGCGACGCTTGACAGACTTGGCCTGAGGGAGCTGGTCGATGGCTTTGGAACCAAAGCGTGAAGGCTGCGGCGACAACGAGACGTCGCATGGGCGGCGTGACGGCGGCCACGTTGTGGGCAGGTGAGCCGAAGCTCACACGGATGCGTCATTCCGAGGTGATGCTCGAGAGAGGAGAATCGAAGTGTTGATTGGCAAGATGCCCAGAACGCGTCTCGCCACGTTGCCAACGCCTCTGGAATACGCCCCCCGATTGACTGAGGCTCTTGGCGGGCCCAGGATCTGGATCAAGAGGGACGACCTCACCGGCCTTGGCATGGGTGGCAACAAGGCTCGCAAGCTGGAGTTCATCTTGGCGCAGGCCCTTGCCGAGGGCGCGGAAGTGGTCGTTACCGGGGCCGGCAAGCAGTCCAACCATTGCCGCCTGACGGCTGCAGCGGCCCGCAAACTGGGTCTGGATTGCGTGCTGCTCCTGAATGGCGACCCTCCGTCCGGGTCGATGCAAGGGAACCTTCTGCTCGACACCATCTATGGAGCTGACATCAAGTATGTTGGCGACGTACCCTGGTGGCAGCTGGAGCCTCTGCTTGAAGAGACCTGTGACGAGTTGAGAAGGCAGGGCAAGAATGCGTTCGCGATTCCGTCCGGGGGGTCCACGGCAGTCGGCACCATCGGCTACGTCGTCGCCGTGGCTGAGATCTGCGACCAGATGTACGAACTGGGGTTTGCCGCGGACCATCTGTTTTGCACCTGTGGCTCGGCCGGGACACTCGCTGGCCTCGTTACGGGAGCCAAGGCACTTAGCGCCGGCTTCAAGGTGCAGGGTTTCAGCGTCGATCTCGACAAGGATGAGGTGCAGCGAAGAGCTCTCGGCCTCGCAAAGGAGACGGCGGAGCTGCTCGCTGCTGAGTGTACCGTGACGGCCGATGACGTGCGGGTCTCCGACGAGTACGTCGGCGGCGCCTATGGAGTCGCGTCAGCAGACGGCATGGAAGCCATTCACCTCGTTGCCCGCACAGAAGGAGTGTTGCTGGACCCGGTCTATACCGGCAAGGCCATGGCTGGGTTGATCGATCAGATCAGGAAGGGGCGCATCGAGAGAACAGATGATGTCATCTTCCTCCATACGGGGGGAGCGCCTGCGCTCTTCGCCTACGAAGATGCGCTGAGGACTTGGCAGGAGGACAGACGCTCTGCTTACGCGTTCACTCACGACAGCGCGCGGGTGGCCGTGGAGGCCGAAAAGAGCGGAGCCCGAGCCTCAGAGACGATCGGATCCGGCGAGAAGGGGGACGTTAATGGCTGAGGCAGATCCGGAAGGGCGGATTCGTGAGCTGGGGATGGAACTGCCTGTTGCACCCACGCCGGCGGCCAGCTACATCGGAGCCACTCGAACGGGCCGGCTCCTGTTTCTCTCCGGGCATGGCTCGGACATGCCTGGTGAAAGGCAATATCGCGGGAGGGTTGGAAGCGATCTCACGGTAGAACAAGGCTATCAAGCAGCCAGGGCCTGCGCCATCAACCTGCTTGCCACGCTGCGGGCCGAGCTTGGCAGCCTGAATCGCGTTGTCCGCGTCGTCAAGGTCCTCGGCTTCGTCAATAGCTCGACAGACTTCTTCGCGCAGCCGCAAGTCATCAATGGTTGCTCGGACCTTTTCGTCGAGGTGTTCGGTGAAGCCGGACGTCACGCGCGGTCAGCCATCGGCACTAGCTGTCTGCCGCTAAACCTCCCCGTGGAAGTGGAGATGATTGTCGAAGTACTGGTCTAGAGCACCTAGCCCTGCGTCCTAGATTGGCGGGCTGACACAGGCTCTTCGTCAGTCTGTGCCCGGGTCACAGGACGGTTCGGTTGCGGGGAGACGAAGACGTTTTTCCGAGGGCGGAGGCAGCGGCGAAGCTCGGCGCTGTTTGTATCAGTCGAAGGGAGGCTCTCAGTGGTTCCAGCGGGCACACTAGACGCGTGCGTGGGTCTCGACTTCGAGCCGTTCATTGCTGCCCTTCGGGTCATCCCGGTCGTCGAGATCAGCCGGGTCCAAGACGCCGTACCCCTGGCTCATGCCCTGGTCGACGCCGGCCTGCCCTGCGCCGAGATCACCTTCCGCACGGCTTCAGCGGCGCAGGCGATCAAGGCGATTGCCACCTCTGTCCCCGAGATCCGTGTGGGCGCGGGGACGGTCCTGAACGTGCGCCAGGCCGAGGCGGCGTTGGCTGCGGGCGCGAGCTTCATCGTGTCGCCCGGCTTCGATCCCGCCGTGGTCGACTTCGCCCTCGAACGCGCCGTGCCGATCGTGCCGGGCGTGTGCACCGCAACCGAGGTCGGCATGGCGCTGGCGCGGGGGCTGTCGCTGGTCAAGCTGTTTCCCGCCGAAGCGGCCGGGGGCGTCGGCTATCTCGAGGCGCTGGCCGCGCCGTTCACCGGCGTCCGTTTCGTGCCCACCGGCGGGATCGGGCCCGACAACCTGGCGGCCTATCTTGCGGTCAAGCAGGTCATCGCCTGCGGCGGCAGCTGGATGGTCAAAAAGGACCTCATCGCGGCTGGCGCGTTCGACACCATCCGCACGCTTGCCACGCAGGCACGCGAGATCGCGTGCGCGGCGCGGCCGACGGTATCTGAGGCGCCGACGGGAGGGAGACGATGAGCATCCTCGAGATCCGCGCTGCCGACGGCTGTCGCTGGGACCTCGTGGCCCTCGGAGAGGTCATGCTGCGCCTCGACCCCGGCGAGGGCCGGATCGCGACGACGCAGTCGTTCGACGTCTGCGAGGGCGGCGGCGAGTACAACGTGGCGCGCGGGCTCAGGCGCTGCTTCGGCCTGCGCACGGCCCTGGTTTCAGCGCTCGCCGACAACCCCGTCGGCCATCTCATCGAAGAGCTCATCTTGCGGGGCGGCGTCGACCAGAGCCACATGCGATGGGTGACCTACGACGGGGTGGGCCGCGCCGCGCGTAACGGGCTCAACTTTACCGAGCGGGGCTTCGGCGTGCGCGGCGCCGTCGGCTGTTCCGACCGTGGCCACACGGCCGTGTCGCAGCTCCGCCCGGGCGACGTCGACTGGGATGAGATCTTCGCCTCAGAGGGCGCTCGCTGGCTTCACTGCGGCGGCATCTTCGCGGCGCTGAGCGAGACCACCGCGGAAGTCGCGATCGAAGCCATGGCGGCCGCCCGGCGTCACGGCACGATCGTCTCCTACGACCTGAACTACCGGCCCTCGTTGTGGCGGTCGATCGGCGGCCAGGAGCGTGCCCGCGAGGTCAACCGCGCCGTGGCGCCGCTCGTCGACGTGATGCTCGGCAACGAAGAAGACTTCAGCGCGGCCCTCGGTTTCGCGGTCGCGGGCGGCGACCAGAACCTCTCGGAGCTCGACCCCGAGCGCTTTGGCCAGATGATGGAGCGCCTGGGCGCGGCGTATTCCAACATCCGCGTCGTGGCCACGACTCTGCGCGCCGTGACGAGCGCCAGCCGCAACGACTGGAGCGCGGTGTGCTGGGCTGACGGCGCCCTCTACCGTTCAGCGCTGCGTCCGGGACTTGAGATCCTCGACCGGGTGGGCGGTGGTGACTCGTTCGCCTCGGGGCTGATCTACGGCCTGCTGTCGGATTTCGATCTGCACCAGGCGCTCGACTACGGCGCCGCGCACGGGGCCCTCGCCATGACGACCCCCGGCGACACGTCGATGGCGACGCTGGCCGAGGTCGCCGCCCTGGTCCGGGGAGCCTCGGCCAGGGTGCAACGCTGATGGGCCGCGACGACGAGAGCAGCGTTCCGCGTCAGCATGGCGCCTCAATCCACGGCGTGGCGCAGCTCGCCGGGGTCTCTCCAGGGCCGGCGTCGCGGGTGCTGATGTCGTCGGACCCGGCCGAAGCTGGGGGGCTCTTCGAGAAGGTGGTTTCTCGTCGGGAGTTCAAGTCGGGGGGGCGCTTGGGCAGGCTCAAGTTGGCGGCCGCCGAAGCCATGATCTGGTCGCTTAGCCCGCGCAGCGTTCGGATGTCCTGAGGCCGCAGCTTCGGCTCGACGAACTCCGCCTTGCGTTCTTCCGAGATTGCCTGCGCCGCCACCGGCAACTCGGCGATGAAGTCGCCAAGGCAGTCCTCGAGGCGTTGGCGCTTGCCATCTTGCCAGAGCGTGCGCGCTCCACGAAGGCGCTCGTTGGTGATTGACAGGGCGAGCCTTCCGCTCGGTGCATACTCCATGTGCCCGGTGTAGTAGGTCCAGCCGTTGGCGGTACGTCGTTGGGGCGGGTCGGGCGGCGGGATGCGCGCGCGTTCCGTTCAGCTTCTCCGTTAGTGCGAAGCTCAGCCACTCGTCGTCACAGAGTACGCGAGTTGAGCCCTTGGGATCGCCGAGACCCGCGTGCCATGAGCGACCACGGCTCCAGTGGGTGTCTGCCACCTCGATCCGGAGCTTGGCTTCGCGCAGCGTGAGGGGTGCGTTTATCTCGATTCACGCCGCTGTGCGGTGATGCGAAGGAAAGGCTTGCTCAGCGACTTTGTCGAGTTTGTGTGCCCTTCACGACCGAGCCGAGCTCTGGTCGACTACTGCGCCTGAGGCTGTGGGCGTGGCATCTAGAGGCTCAGATCGGCTTCTGGGCTGCGGAACAGAATGCTCTCGCTCGGCTCGCCTCCCATCAGCCTCTCTGCATGGGAGCGCCATCTGCTCGGCACGATGCCTGGTACGCGGTCATCGACCACGGGAAACAAGACGATGTGTCGATCGGTGATGGCCTCCAGGCCGTAGTGGACGAGCGTAAGGCCCCCCTCGGGGCGCCGGTTGAGACGGTCACCCAGCTCACGGAAGCGCCACAACCAGAGTATCTGCCGCCAGCCCCGGACCTGCCCCGACGATTGCCCAGCGGGCACGGCCCTGGCGAGCCCGGCGTCTGTGGCCGCAAAGAGCGCGCGGTCGTAGGCTCTCCAGCACACCTCGTGGCTCCGCCCGGCGGCGTTGGTCTCGGCCACCGCGAGTTCCCCGATGCTGAGCTTGTCTTGGGCCGACTGCGGCGCGCCCGGGACCCAGGGATACAGACCAGCCAGCAGGGCTTGGGCGGGGTGTCTGTGAGCTGCTACGATGACGCCGTCCTCGTAGCTGCAGTGCGTCTCGCCGGCGGCAGTCAGGACGAAGCCCCGACCGTCGCCCCGCACGAGTCTGCCGTCTCGGCGCTCGCCGAGCTGGTCGAGTGTGTAGAACTGCGCGGTGAGGCAGCGGATGCCTGGCTGCACGCCTCCTCCTTGGCCGTTGCTTGGAGTCTAGCCAATCTTCAAGAAGCGGGTTGGCGCCACTCAAGAATCTCCGACTGGGAGCGCTTGGGCTTCGCCTATGACAGCGCACCGATGAGCCCCGCGCAGCGCAGCCCATGAGGTTGGACTCCAATCTGGAGTTGCCAGTTCTGCGGGAAAGCCCAGGGCTATTTGCCGATCAGCCCGGAGCAGGCTTCCTTAGCCCAGAGGGCGAACCCCAGATGGAACTTCGACAGTCCCACGGCTCCGTCTACGGTGGAGGGAACCCATGTCCGGCATCTTCGAGTACGTCCAGCACCCACACGCAGAGAAGCGCAAGGCCGCGGGACCGCCCACGGTCGCAGCCGCGGTCGCGCAGTTGCATGGTCCCGGCCCCATAGGGCGCCTGAACGCCAAGATCGGGCTGAAGGTCACCGTCATCGTCGGGACGATGTGGTGCGCCTACCTGTTCACGCTCCTGGCATTGATCAGCGCTCCGTCGGCCTTCAAGACCGGCAACTCGCTGATCATCATCGCTTGGATCGCCCAGACCTTCCTGCAGCTCGTGCTGCTGCCGATCATCATCGTCGGTCAGAACGTGCAGGCAGCTGCTGCTGATGCCCGCTCCCAGGCGACCTACGACGATGCCGCCGCCGTGCTGGAAGAGGCCAAGCAGATCCAGGCGCATCTCGCCGCTCAGGACGCCGCGATCGAGAAGATCCTTACGTCCCTCGCTGCGCCCAAGGCCTTGTGACGACTTCACACGATTGACGCGCAGTGGCCGGCACCCCGCACTCGCAGCGTGCGAATCGCCAGCGGTCGCCTGATGGGGCCATGAGGAGCCCGACCTGGGCCTGACGAAGGACGAGATCAGCGTGCGTCGCGTCCGCCAGCGCGCCTGCCGCCACCGGCGTATCATGGGGCACCTCGCCGCCGCGACGCACGTAGCAAGCGCCGGGGTGACCCGTCGCCCGTCTCGAACCTGAGTCCAACGGGAACGTAAGGACCGCAGGCTCAAACGGGAGCCCTTGACTGCAGGTAGCCTCGAGCCGGTTCGAGCCGCCCGGCCCCTGACCATAGGTGTGCCACCTGCGCCTCGAGCCGTATGCGGCCGCCATCAGCTGTGAAGGAGAAGGACATGAGCATCGCGTCGATCGAACTTGCAGTCGAAGGGGGGCAGTCGTGGTAGCCATCGCCAGCGGCAGCATCGCCGCGCTGATCGTCGTCGCGGCGGTCGTGGTCGTCTTCATCGTCCTGCTGCTGATGGGCATCCGCGTCATCCGCCCCACGCATCGCGGCCTCGTGGAACGTCTCGGCAAGTACAACCGCTACTGCGACCCGGGGTTCCACATCATCGTCCCCTTCATCGAGAGGCTGTTCCGAGTCGACGTGCGTGAGGCGCTCGTCGAGGCGCAGCGCCAGGAGATCATCACAAACGACAACTTGAACGCCCAGGTCGACGCGCAGGTCTACCTCAAGGTCAAGGCCGACGAGGAGAACGTCAAGGCCTCGCAGTACAACGTCACCAACTACGAGAACCAGGTCGTCAACCTGGCGCGCACGACGCTGCGTAACATCATCGGCACACTCTCGCTCAAGTCGGCCAATAGCGAGCGCGGCAAGATCAACGAAGCGCTGCGCACGACCCTCAAGGTGGAGACCGCCAGCTGGGGCATCGAGATCCTGCGCACCGAGCTCAAGGAGATCGACCCGCCACGCGACGTGCAGGAGACCATGAACAAGGTCGTCAAGGCCGAGAACGAGAAGGTCGCGGCGGTCGACTTCGCGACCGCGACCGAGACGCAGGCCGACGGCCAGCGCCGCGCCGAGATCAAGAAGGCCGAGGGCATCAAGCAGGCCAAGATCCTCGCCGCCGAGGGCGAGGCGCAGGCCATCAAGCTGGTCAACGAGGCCGCCGAGCAGTACTTCGTCGGCAACGCCCAGGTACTGCGCAAGCTGGAGACGGTGGAGAAGGCCTTCTGGCAGAACGCCAAGATCATCGTGCCGGCCAACGGCGAGCTCGTGAACGTCATCGGCGACCTCGCCGGCGTCGCGCCGGTGCCGATTAAGTCGCCGGCGCCGAAACCCGCGCGAAGCTAGCCGAGCAACCGCGACTGAGACGACGGCCGGCGCGGGAGCGCGGCCCGGGGCGACGGATGACCAAAGTGAAGGGATGGACATGGCGCTTGGCGACATCGGCGACCCGGTCGGCGACGATCTGACCGGCTGGTGCGAGCGGGCGCTGGAGCTCGGCGCCGAGGCCGCCAGACCGCTCGCGCCGGGGCTGGTCGTCACAGCCGAGTGGGTGCGCCTCAAGTGCCAGTTTGGCTGCGACGGCTATGGCCAGTGCCGCACGTGTCCGCCTGACTCGCCGACACCCGGGCAGACGCGGCGGGTGCTCGACGAGTACTCTCGGGCGATCCTGCTTCGTGTCGGACCGCACGCGATCTACGACGAGCACGACGAACATTACGTCGCGCTGCGCCGCGCCGCCGTCGACCTCGAGCGCGAGCTGTTCCTCGCCGGCTATCACAAGGCGTGGTCCATCAGCAACGGGCCGTGTGACGTCTGTGAGACCTGCGACAAGGACAAGCCCTGCCTCGACCCCGCGCACGCGCGGCCGTCCATGGAGGCCTGCGGCATCGACGTGTTCGCCACGGTGCGCGCCGCCGGATGGGAGATCGAGGTGGTGCGCGACAGAGACGACGAGTACCGCTTCTTCGCGCTGGTGCTGGTCGACTGACCGCGCCTAGCAGGCTGCGGAAAAAGTCCGCTTTGCAGGGGGTGCTGTGGCGAGGAAAGCGCCGATGAGCGCAGGTCGCGGGCGGGTCACTCGGGTCACTGCGTCTGCACCCGAATCACTCACGCGAGAGGCGGCTCTCGCACTATCATAGGAAGTGGCCCAACGAATGCGGTCAGGCCATTTCGCGCGGCCGGCTATCGTTAGATCATTATCGCTCGCACGCCGCGTGCGGGGGAGGAGGCCAGTGTGAGAGGCGCTGCTCGACCAAGGAGCCTGAGCGCTCGGCGTCGTCTGTGCCTGCTCGCCCTGTCGACCCTCTCGGTGCTGACCGCCGGTCTCTCGCTGGGCGGCGGCCCGGCGCTCGCGGCTGCCCGCCTCGACCCCCACTTCAGCCCTCTCGCCCAGCGCGAAGCCTCAGCCTCGTCCGCCCAGTTCGCCGGCGCGACCTTCAACCCCGACACGCTAATCTCCGACGCGAACTTCCGTGCCGTAAAGTCGATGAGCCAGGCCCAGGTGCAGAGCTTCCTCAACGGCCAGAGCGGCATCTTGAAGTCCTACGCGGCAGCCGACGTCAACGGCACCGTGAGGCCGGCGAGCCAGATCATCTGGGAGGCGGCGCAGGCCTTTGACGTGAGTCCCAAGGTCGTGCTCGTGACCCTGCAGAAGGAGCAGGGCCTGCTCACAAGCCCCGCACCCAGCGCCTCGGCCCTCGCCTGGGCGATGGGCTGCGGGGTGCCGGACACGGGCTCCCCGAACACGGCCTACAAGGGCTTTGGCAAGCAGGTATGGTGGGGGAGCGACTCGCTGAGCGTCGACGGCAGGGGCTGGCACGCTGGTATCACCAAGGGCTGCGGCGACGGCAAAGTCTCTCCGACCAACATCTCCACCTACTCGCTCTACACCTATACGCCCTGGATCGGTCTCGCCGGCGGCGGCAACAAGCTCTTCTGGACCCTGTATTGGCAGTACTTCGGCGATCCCATCGGAGACGTCACCGCGCCGACCACCACGGCCACCGGCGTCGACAGCGCCTGGCACAACACGGCGGTGGCGGTGAACTTCGCGGCGACCGACAACCCCGGCGGCTCGGGCGTCGCCTACACCGAGTACGCGCTCAACGCGGGCAAGACCTGGATTCGGGCGAACGCAGTCACGATCGCGGCCCCGCTCGACCATGCCAACGACGGCGTGCACACCATCGCTTACCGCTCCGTCGACGACTCCGGCAACGTCGAGGCCACCAAGACCTGCAAGGTGAGGATCGACACGACCGCACCGTTGACGCAAGACAACGCCGGCGTCGCTTGGCGCGATAATGCCGTCACCGTCACGCTGACGGCCTCCGATCCCAAGCCGAAGGCGAGCGCCGGCATCACCTCCGGCTCCTCGGGCGTCGCCCATAGCGAGTACTCGCGCGACGGCGGCGCGACTTGGGTGAGAGGCACCTCGCTCACGATCGCGGCGCCGGCCGACCATTCAAGCGACGGACCTCAGCAGATCTTCTTTCGCTCCGCCGACAAGGCGGGCAACCTCTCGGGCATGCGGAGTTGCACGGTCAACATCGACACGCGCAAGCCGCGGCCGTACGCCAACTGGTCGGCGCGCGTGGTGCGCGGCCACGCGGCGACGCTGCGCTACTACATCGCAGACCCGCGTCCGGGGTCGCCGAGCGCCACCGCGGTCATCAAGATCAGGACGCTTGCGGGACGGTCGCTGAAGCCGCTCGTCGTGCGTGGGGCGGTCAACAGCTCGCTCAGCGCCCACTTCGTGTGCTGGCTTGCCCGGGGGAGCTACCGCTTCACCGTGTCTGCGACCGACGCTGCCGGCAACACGCAGGCGGCGTCGGCGAGCAATCGGCTGACGGTGCGCTGAGGCTGAGCGCTGAGATTGACCTGACCCCATACGTTGGTCGATTCCCTCTGACAGTGCGAGAGCCCGTTCTCGCTGGGGCGCCGTCAGGTCTTGCTCGTCATCACCAGATCCGCTGATGTTGCCAGAGCGCGAGGGGCTCCGGCGGCGTCCAGTCAGTCATCATCTGCGGCAGGTTGACGAGCAGGTAGCGCAGCGCGTCCAGGGGGTGCGAGAAGAGTTCGTGGTCGGTGTCGTAGGTCTCCGGCTGGCTGCGCTTCCGCTTGACCTGACTGAGGGCACGGATGAGCCCCGTGCAGCGCGCCGCGACGAGCAGCGGCAGCGCCTCGTCGGCCAGTGCGTCCATCACGCGCACGCAGCCGTCCCGCACCGCGGAGCTCCTGCCCAGGGGAATCAATCCCTCGCGTTGAAAGACCTCGAACTCGCTCTCGGCGGTCTGCACGCTCACCGCCTTGCCGGCCGGGTCGCAGTAACTCGCCGTGACCGGCACGACGAGGCCGTAGCTTGCCTCCCTTCCCTTGATTGCCTTCACGAACTCCGGCGTCGTGAGGTTCTGCGGCAGCAGCTCATCGACGATGCACAGCTGCCCCGCCGGTGAGCGCTGCGCCCACAGGCAGGCCGGGCGCCGGTAGCCGAAGTCGATGGCCCGGTAGGTCGGCCAGTTCGCGACGATCTCGAGCGTGAGGGGTGCGTTTATCCCGATTCATGCTGCCGTTCGGTGATACTCGTGAATCAGCCCGCCGAGTCGATCGACGCGGACGACTACACCGTCACCCCGATGCCGGGCGGCTCCCGGCTCGGGCGTCTCGAGCGACAGGCCTCGGTGCGGTCGTTCCTCGTTGTAGTGCCGCAGGTACTCTCTGAGGACCCACTGCAAGTGGCGCTCCCCGAAGATCGGGAGGTGGCCCAAGCACTCGCGCCGCACTGTCTTCACGCAGCGCGCGGCAAAGGCGCTCGCCTGCGGGAGCGGAGCGGGGTAGGGATGATGCGCACGCCCTCGCTGCTCAACACCTCAGCGAGGGGCCCCGCGAACTTGGCGTCGCGGTCGCGGATGAGAAAGCGGATCTCCGCGAGGCGGCCCTCGATCGCCAGGTTGCGGGCCGGTTGGGTTACCCTGAGCCGAGCACGGATGGGCCGAAACGCCGGCCAGGTGCATCCTCCGGGATGAGAGCTCGATGAAAAACAGGACGCAGAGTCTTCGCAGCCAGACGGTCTCAAGGTCGCGCCCGCCGAGAAGAAGGCGCGCGCCTCACGGCTGGTCATCGCCCCGGCGGTCTCAGTCCTGACGCAGGAGGGCTCGACCGCCGCCGCCGTGGCGTTCTACCATGACAACGTCCCTCGCGACATCGAGGGGGACGCCGATTGAGCGCGATCCAGGAGAACCGACATGCAATTCATCGAGTTGACCGAAGACGGGGCCACGGGAACCGGCGGCATCATCGTGAATCTCGACGAGATCGCCTTCTACAAGGCCGATACGCGCAATGGGCCTGACGGCGCCTTCAACTGCGGCATCCTCACCATGCGCCACGGCGGGGTCCTGCGGGTCATGGAAGATCTCGACGTCTTCCGGCAACGTCTCGCGGCGGCCACGACAGGACGGCCATGACCAGCCTTCGCTGAGATCACGGCGCACCAGGACAGAAGCGTACGTCGCACTCGCAGGTGTGCGCTTGCCGCTCCTCTCGCCGAGGCGGGCACAGGAAGTAGCGCGGGAGGCCTGCAGGCCAGCTCGACAGGGCCCTGACCTGCGTTCACGCCGTGGTGGTCAGAGGCGCGCGCGCTGCGAACCGGGCGGGCCGCGCTAGAGGAATTCGGCGACGAGCTGCTCGGCGCCCTCGAGCAGCGCTCGCGCATCGCCCTCGTCGTAGGCGTCCGAGCGTCCCTTGATCGCCTTGCTGCCGACCGCCGCCCAGGTGCTGATCTGCTGCTGTCTCGCCACGTTGTAGACGCCGGTTCGGCCCAGCGCCGCGTTCATGCTCTGCAGCCGCCCACGCTTGATGCCGTGCTCGCCGGCGAGCTCTTTGAGGGTGACCTCGAGGGCCACCTGCGCCAGCACGCAGGCGGGCTCCTTGGCGCCGGCAGCGAGCAGCTGTCGTGCCTGCGCGAGGGCGTCCGCCAGGGCTTCCGCCTTGGCGGCGGCACGGACGTTGAACAGGTAGCCGCCCTCGTAGTCCCCACGTGTGGCGAGGAAGACCGCCCGGCAGCTGGCGAATTCTGCCTCGTAGCTCGTGAAGCGATTGGCGAGCCGCACGAAGTTCCGGTAGTGGAGGCTCTCCCCTCCGAAGGTGCGCGCGAACAGGTTCTGGACGTTCGTCACCCAGGCATAGAAGGGAGCGGCGGGGATCGTGCAGACGCCGGAGTCTGAGCGTTCGCCCGGCGCGGCGAGCCGCTCGGCCTTCGCCGCCAGCTCGGCGAAGCGTCGCCGCACGGTTGTATCGAGCGATGGCATTGGCGCCCGTCTATCCGGTCTCGAACTGGCGCTCGAAGACGCTTCCGTACCTGCGCCCGGAGCCCGCTTCGTCTCGATTAGAACCGCTCGCGGGGGTCGCCTCAGGCTAGTCCACGTCGGGCAGGTGCTCAGCCCTGCCCTGCTCCGGCGGGGCGCCGACGATCAGCACGACTAGCGCGGCGTCGCTCTCGTTGCGCAGTTGCTGGCCGGTCCCGGTCTCGACCACGGCGACCGAGCCGCACGGCAGCTCCACGCGCTCGGGCGGGTCGCCGAGGAGCAGCGTCGCCGTGCCTTCGAGGACGACGAACATCTCCTCCTGGACGTGTTCGAGGTGGCGGCTGCCGCGCACGCCGGGCGGCAGGCGCCAGATGTTGGCGCGCATGGTATGCAGGGCCCCGGAGAGGGCCGCGAGACTGCGTCGCTGGTCACCGCGCTGGGGTGCCTGGAACTCGCGCTCGTCGGGTCGGAACACGGTGTAGCCCATGGCAGCAGGCTAGATGACCGGTCGGGGAAGCGCAAGGCCCCGTGCCCTGTTCCTGGCTCTCCGCGCACGACGCACGATCGTGCCACCGGCGTCGCCGCTTTGCGGCGCTCCTTGGGCGTAGTCAGGCGCGCCGGCGGTGAGCGCACGTCTCTGGGCGCACGGTGCGGCGAGGGCGCGCCGTAGAGACCCGCCGGCACTCGGTGCGGCTACGGCGTTCCCCAGAGCTCCTCGGCGCTCATGCCGAGCTGCTCCTCGACCTCGCGACGATAGCCCTCGATCGCCTGCAGGGTGAGCGGTCCGGGTGCGTCTTCGAAGACCCGGCCCTCGACGACCCCGACCGCCTGCACTTCGCGTGCCGTGCCGGCCAGGAACGCCTCCCGTGCGGCGAGCGCGTCTACCGTGCGGCAGACGCGCTCTTCGACCGCCAGGCGCTTCATGACGACGCGGCGCGTGATCGAGTCGAGGATGCCCTCGCTGAGTGGCGGCGTACAGAGGTCACCCTGCGGAGTGACCCAGAAGTACGCCGCCTGCTGCACCTCCATCACACGTCCGTCCGGCGTGGTGAGCAGCGCCTCCCAGAAGCCACGCTCGCCGGCCAGACGCTTGGCGAGCATGTTGCCGGCGTACGAGAGGCTCTTGGCGCCGGCGATCACAGCGCGCGGTGAGTCGGTGACGAACGCCAGATGTGCCGGCGGCCAATCCAGATAGGGCTCGAGGATCACAATGCGCCGGCCACCACGAGTAAGGACGATGCGCATGTCCATGAAGACCCGGCCGGCCCAGGCGAGCAGCGCAGCGATCTCGGCCTCGAGCTGCTCGCGGGGGAAGGGAAGCCGGATGGTGGTGCAGGTGCGCGCCAGGCGGTCGAGATGCTCGGTGAGCGTGAAGGGCCGGCCAGCATAGCAGCGGATGAACTCGAAGGCGCCGTCGCCGCGCAGCAGGCCGTCGTCGTACATGGGCACCGTCGCCTGCTCTGCGTCGCACAGCACGCCGTCGACCGACGCCGGCATGGCCGGCCAGTCGCCGCCGGGGCTTCCTGACGTAGGCACGCTGCCAGCCGCAGCCACAGCCGCCGCACCTGTCGTTGCCGACCCGTCTGCCTGCGAAGCTACGCTCATGCCGGGACTCCCAGCTGCCGTGTTGACGCGTGTTGCGTTCACAGGCTATCGCGCCGGAGCTCGTGCTGCACGCGTCGTGCACTCGCTCCAATATCCATGAACTACACTGTGCACATTCTGACATGCCTCTCTGGCGCGCCGCGCGGCGCCGACCACGGGAGCGCCGGCAAGGGTGGTAGGAGATGACAGACGCAGCGATCGACGTGAAGGGACTGGTGAAGACCTACCCAAAGGGGGTGCGCGCGCTCGACGGGGTCAGTTTCGACGTCGCCGCCGGCAGCGTGTTCGGCCTGCTTGGGCCCAACGGCGCCGGCAAGTCGACGACCGTCAAGATCCTGACGACCTTGTCGCGGCCCGATCAGGGCGAGGCGGTCGTGGCGGGGATCGACGTGCTGCGCCGGCCGGACCGCGTGCGGCGAGCGATCGGCTGCGTGGCGCAGAACTCGGGCGTCGACGTGCAGGCCACCGGGCGCGAGAACATGCTGCTCCAGGGCCGCCTCTACGGCATGGGCGGTCGCGTGCTCGAGCAGCGCGTCGACACGCTGCTCGAGCGCTTCGGTCTGGCTGAGGCGGCGCGCCGTGTCACGCGCACCTACTCGGGCGGCATGCAGCGCAAGCTCGACGTCGCCCTGGGACTCGTCCACCGCCCCGAGGTGCTGTTCTTAGACGAGCCCACGACCGGCCTCGACCCCGAGGCCCGCGCCGACATGTGGAGCGAGATCGAGCGTCTCACCGGCGAGGAGGGCCTCACCATCCTGCTCACCACGCACTACCTCGAGGAAGCCGACCGGCTGGCGCGGCGCCTGGCGATCGTCGACCAAGGGAAGATCGTGGCGCAAGGCTCGCCCGACGAGCTGAAGAGCGAGCTGCACGGCGACGCCGTGCACATCGAGCTCGACGCACCCGAGGCCAACGGGCGCGTCGCTGCGGCGCTCGCGCCGCTCAGCGAGGTGCACGACGTGGTCGTCGAGCACGGGCGGCTGCTGCACGCGCGCACCGACAACGGCGCCCGCGCCGTGCCGGTCATGCTGCAGGCGCTCGAGGCTCAAGGCCTGCCGGTGGTGTCGGTCACCGTGGCGCGCCCGTCGCTCGACGACGTCTATCTGATGCACACGGGCCGGCGCTTCGAACAGGCCGACGCAGCCACAGAGGTGACCCGATGACAGCCTTGCGACACACCTTCTACCTGACGGTCCGGCAGCTGCGCAACTTCCTGCGCCAGCCTTGGTATGTGGCGCTGACGCTGGCGCAGCCGATCATCTGGCTGCTGCTGTTCGGGGCCCTGTTCAAGAAGATCGTCGAGATCCCCGGGTTCACGACCACCTCGTACATCACCTTTCTCACGCCCGGCGTCGTGGTGATGAGCGCCATGTTCGCCGGCGGCTGGAGCGGCATGGGCGTGATCGACGATCTCGACCGCGGCGTCATGGACCGCTTCTTGGTGGCGCCCACCAGCCGCGGCGCCGTCATGCTCGGTCGCATCGCGCCGCAGGTGCTGACCACCCTCATCCAGACGGTCATCATCATCGTGCTCGCCCTGTTCGTCGGCGGGCGCTTTACGGGCGGCGTGGGCGGCGTCGTCATGCTGATCGTGGTCTCGGCCCTGCTGTCGGTCAGCTTCGGCTCGCTGTCGAACGGTCTCGCCCTGCTGCTGCGCAAGGAGGAGTCGGTGATCGCCGCGGTCAACTTCGTCCTTCTGCCGCTCACCTTCCTGTCGTCGGCGTTCCTGCAGCAGAACCTGGCGCCGCAGTGGATCCAGGACATCGCCCGCTACAATCCGGCCAACTGGGCCATCGTGGCGGGACGGACGGCCCTCACGAGCGGCGCCTCCTCCGGCACCGTGGTCGCGCACACCTTGTACCTGCTGGCGTTCGCGGTCGTCTGCACGTGGTTGGCGACGCGGGCGTTCCGGGCCTATCAGCGCTCGGTCTGAGGAGATCGGTGCGGTCACGCGAGAGGCGGCAAGCGACGAGACGATGATCCGTGCGGTGCGTCGGCTGGCGAGC
>Ga0209429_10000591_pt1 | contig 24009 bp, 19 predicted proteins | sample BarGraNGADG00212_3_FD_184493 | JGI IMG/M metagenome (GOLD analysis project Ga0209429, IMG submission 184493) | Arctic peat soil microbial communities from Barrow, Alaska - Barrow Graham LP Ref core NGADG0004-212 (SPAdes) (version 2) | ecosystem: Environmental > Terrestrial > Soil > Wetlands >...
AGAAAGGGTACGAGATGCTGAAGGATGTGGAATCGTCCTGGCCGCTGGCACAAATCGTTTACCAACACCATGAACGGATGGACGGATCCGGCTATCCAAGAAATCTAAAAGGGGATGAAATTCTTATGGAGGCCCGCATTATGGCTGTGGCGGATGTGGTGGAAGCCATGGCTTCCCACCGGCCCTATCGTGCCGGCTTGGGCATTGCTGCAGCTCTGAATGAAATCGAGAAGGACAGGGGAATCTTTTACGACGATGGTGTTGTAGGCGCCTGTCTGAGATTATTTCGGGAAAAAGGGTTTCAACTTGACGGTACCTGATTGCAAGTGGTAATCCTCACTCCAATTCCAAATTAGAAATTGCTGCTTTGTAGGTGCATATTGCAGTCCTCCAATAAAGCCATAATTATTTATGGCCTGTAATTCTCCATATATTTAGTTTGTAAAAGATTCTATAATCTCCAGAACCTCAAAGACCTCACAAGCAAAGAATATGGAGGTGCACCATGATTACAAAAGAAGCGATAACTCTGTTTAAATATTATCTCCAATCAAATCACAAAAAGAGGACCATCGAGAGCTACAATCCCCTGTTTGACAAGTTTGGAGCTATTTATTCGCAGAGACAGCTGGAGGACATAAGCCCCGATGAGATTTTCCAATTTCTTGAAAATGTGACACATAATCATTCCAAATCCACACGCAGACTCCGGTATGCGCAGATAAAATCCTTTTATAACTTCGTCATCGATCGCCGCTCTCTGAACATGAGGAATCCTTGTAACACGCCGTTGCTTAGCAAAGCCTTCAAGGCACCGAAGCACTTCCCCCGCAAGGTCCTCGACCGGGAGACGGTAGAAGAAATGATATATAATGCGAAAAGGCATCGTGACCGGTTGATCTTGGAACTTCAGGCACGATGTGGATTGAGAATTGGTGAATTGTTGAAAATCAAGGTATCGGATGTCTCTGACAGAACCATTACTCTTAGGGAGCCAAAATCAGGCAAGGAGGCAGAAACGGCGTACATGCCGGAGAACGTATCAAGAAAACTATCGGAATACATCCAGGAGAATACCATTCAGGGAGAGGAGCTGATATTCCCCATCTGCTATTCGACGGCAAGATCCCTTATCAGAGGACTGGGAGCCAAGTTGAATGTCCATGTATCACCCCATGACCTCCGGAGATATTCAGCCACTTATGCCAGCAGAAACGGTGTTCCCTTGGAAGTAGTATCGAAAGTAATCTTGAGGCATCAGGACTTGAAGACCACACAGGTCTATCTTGGAAAGATCAGTGATTCAGAGGCAATCCGGTGGATGGATATCCTTCACGGGAAATAGGATCACTCAACATTACCCCTTGAAACAAAGAGGTCTTTGGGGTACTAAACCACGTAGATGTCAAGGCAGTTAAGATTTTTTAAGGGCATAGATTGCTATGTTACTTCCTGAAAGAGAGCGTCACTATTTTTCGCGTCCATGCGATAGTTCAATTGGTAATGATTGCGGCTATACCGATTCCGACTACCCGCGGACAGTTGTGTTTGGCCATTGACAAAATATTTTTTTTACCTTGACTACACGGAAGACTTATAATTAAATAGTAACAACAAAAATGTTTTCAGCAATAGAATACGAAGGAGCATAAGGAGTTGTATTAACTTAAGTAAAACAGGATTAAAACAAATTTATGTTTAGAATTATAAGGGCTTTCATTAATATTGTCGTGGGCATTATTGAACTACTTTTAACTTTCAGGTTGATATTTAAGTTTTTGGTAGTTAATGCAGGTACGCCTTTCGTTGCCTGGCTTTATGGTGTCACGGCGCGGCTTGTAGCGCCATTTGCCAAAATTAGTCCAGACCTGAAATTTTCAGGTTTCGTGGTTGATTTTGCCACCCTTGCCGCGCTTATCGTGTATGCTATAGCAGGATACTTAATTCTGATGATTCTTCCTTATCCTGGTAAAGAGACTGACGTATAGATTTAGCGCCTATTATTAGGCGGATAAATTCATGCGGTCATGATGGAAAACCATCAACCACTCATGGCAGGCACTTTTAGTAGGAGTTGATAATCAATGTTTTTCAGTTTACAGACGTTCATTTTAGTTGGTGTGATAGCACTGATCGTCGTTGGTCCCAAAAAACTGCCGGACTTGGCCAAGACTTTGGGCAAAGGCTTAAGTGAATTCAAAAAAGCAACTGAGGGAATAACCGATGAACTCAAAGAAGCCCTGCAAGAAGATAAAAAACAAGATGATGACGGCCTGAAAGATTCGCTTTTATTGAAGAAGAATGTTGAAGAAGAAACCAAGCCGAATTCAACAAATAACGAAGCGAACAAATAAAGCACAAGAGTTAGCAAATACATATACCAATAATTGGATGAAGCACTTCTTCCTAAAATGTTGTTTTTCTAATTTTCCCAATTCACACAACATTTCAATCGGAAATAATCAAAAAACTGCTGAACTCTAACTTAACATGTGGTACAAGTATCGAGAGCAAGTCAATGGTGCTAATTGTCTGGGGGCGTCTGGATTGTACGCTCAAACTCCAAAGATAGGAAATGAATTTGCGAACAAGGTGCTAGAAAAGTTGGCTATACGTTAATACAGGAGTCGTCCGACTTAGCTGTCAGCGAGTGGTCAAAACCCCTAGTTGATGGGCACTTGAAAGGATGGATTGCATGAAAAAGATATTAGGAAAGATGGTAGCGGCAATTGTGGTGGTTCTTTTGATAGTAATTTTCCCCTGTTGTAGCAGGCTCTATACAGCAGAGCATGCTACAACAGGGGAAACCGTCAGGGACGGTCGTTTCATCGCCTATGACAACGGGACGGTATTGGACACGAAGACGAACCTGATGTGGGCAGCTAAGGACAACGGAAGTGATATAAATTGGCAAGATGCCAAGTTCTATTGTGAGAATTATCACGGGGGCGGTTATAAGGACTGGCGGATGCCGACGCTGGATGAGCTGGAGGGGTTGTATGATGCGAGCAAATCCCATCCGGCAGCATGCTATGGTCGCAATAGCATTCATGTCGCAACGGAGTTGATTGATATTACCTGTTTCTGTCCATGGGCATCGGAGACGAGCGAAACTACAGGCGAGGTCGACTTCTTTGATTTCGGCCCTGGCATACGATCTGGGTTCGCCAGTCAGTGGACCCGATTCAGCCGCGTATTACCGGTGCGTTCCGGCAAATAAGTTATTTGGTCATTTGGTTCTTTGGTCATTTTCTTTTGTATATTGATCACGGCCATACACCTTTTTTTATTAATCTGCAATTTTGTTAGCAAGGGTTCACTGTTTGTAAGGTGTTTTCAGTAAGCACTTCTTCCTGTTAGTGAGCATTTAGGATTTTTCACGGATATACTCGCTTTCAATCAGTAATAAACACAATTCATGCCCGACGACAAATAGCGACATTGCACCTTACCTACGGCGACGCAATATTTCATTGACATATTATAAGAATAAGTGCATATTATCACATAAATCAATTCATTATGGACATAAGCAAGAACAATTAAACGTTCATGGCAGTCGTTGGTTAATTTGTCAATCTCCCAAGTCATTTTAATAAATGGAGGCAACTTGATGAATAATCACTTCAAACTAAAGCATGCTCAAATTCAAGAATCGATTTCTTTCGGTTATACCCTCCTTTTATTTTCGCAGCCAAGATTTTATCTAATGAAAGGATAAGACCATGACTGAAAGAAAGACCGATCTACAAAAGCAGTCGGAAGTGAAACTGCAACAAACACTCGATGAACTGTTCAAAAGCGAGGAGCGGTTCCGCTCGCTGGTGTCTGCCACCGCGCAGATTGTCTGGACCACCGACGCCGCCGGCAACGTGACCGATGACATTCCCTCCTGGCGCGCCTACACGGGCCAGACCATCGAACAAGTCCGCGGCGCAGGGTGGGTCGAGGCTCTACATCCCGACGACCTCCAGAGGACTTTGGCCATCTGGCGGTGTGCAGTGGAGAGCCGCTCGCCTTATGAAATCGAGTATCGCGTGCGTCGGCACGACGGCCAATATCGCGACTTCGCCACACGCGGCGTGCCCTTGCAGAATGCCGACGGCTCCGTCCGCGAATGGGTTGGATACTGCGCGGATATCACCGAGCGCAAGAAGATGGAGAATGACTTGCGGAACAGTGAGGCCCAGCTCCGCGCCTTTCTCGATACGACGCCGTTCCCCATTGCCGTGGTCGATACTAAGGATAACAACATTTATTTCTGGAGTCAAAGCGCCCTCACTCTTTTCGGACATACTGCGCCCACCGCACCGGATTGGTTTCAAATAGCCTACCCGGATCCCGATTACCAGCGCGAAGTGATTGACCGATGGAAACATTTTCTTGAAATAGCCCGTGAATCCCTCAAAACTGTCAACACGGGCGAATATCGTGTTACCTGCAGAGATGGTTCGGAACGCATTTGTGAACTTTACGCCACCTTCTTGAAAGACAAACTCATTGTTACGTTCAACGACATCACCGAGCGCAAGTGGGCAAACCTGAAACTTGAAAAACAAAACAAAGAACTTGTCTTTCAAAATGAAGAGAAGGAAAAGCGGGCAGCGGAGTTAGTCATTGCCAACAAAGAACTTGCCTTTCAAAATGAAGAGAAGGAAAAGCGGGCAGCGGAGTTAGTCATTGCCAATAAAGAACTTGTCTTTCAAAATGAAGAGAAGGAAAAGCGGGCAGCGGAGTTAGTCATTGCCAATAAAGAACTTGTCTTTCAAAATGAAGAGAAGGAAAAGCGGGCAGCGGAGTTAGTCATTGCCAATAAAGAACTTGTCTTTCAAAATGAAGAGAAGGAAAAGCGGGCAGCGGAGTTAGTCATTGCCAACAAAGAACTTGTCTTTCAAAATGAAGAGAAGGAAAAGCGGGCAGCGGAGTTAGTCATTGCCAATAAAGAACTTGAGCAGGAAATCACCGCCCGCAAGCAGACGGAGGTGGAACTTCAGCAGACCCTCGAAAATCTCAGGAAGGCCGTTGGCGCGACCATCCAGGTCATGGTATCCGCTGTAGAGATGAGAGATCCCTATACGGCCGGTCATCAGATCATGGTTGCGAACCTTGCCATAGCCATTGCCACGGAGATGGGACTTCCTCATGACACAATAGAAGGAATTCGCATGGCAGGTTCCATCCATGACATTGGGAAATTATCCATACCCGCCGAGATATTGTCTAAACCTACCAAGCTGACAGACATCGAATTTTCCCTGATTAAAGAGCACTCCCAGAAAGGGTACGAGATGCTGAAGGATGTGGAATCGTCCTGGCCGCTGGCACAAATCGTTTACCAACACCATGAACGGATGGACGGATCCGGCTATCCAAGAAATCTAAAAGGAGATGAAATTCTCATGGAGGCGCGCATTATGACTGTTGCCGATGTCGTGGAAGCTATGGCTTCTCATCGTCCCTATCGTGCGGCCTTGGGTATTAAGGCAGCTCTTACAGAGATCGAGAAAAATAAAGGAATTTTTTATGACAATGATGTTGCCGATGCCTGCCTGAGATTATTTAGGGAGAAAGGTTTCCAGCTTACATAAGATGGAGAAACCAATCCCGTAGAAAAAACATGATTACAAATCGTAATTCGCAACTTCAGAACTTTTCAAAATCGTTTGTTTGTAGGTGTTAGATGCAAATATAATCTTAAAAATAAAATATTGTTTCCATAATGCATATTTTCTTAAAAATACTGATGTGCGTATTTCTTCCTGTTATCAACAAATTGTCAGCTTTTATTAAAATACAAGCTTTCAATCTGTAATAATTACAATTTGTGTCCCACATCTTGTGGCAAAATATTCTTGACATAAAAGAATATTCTCATTATACATTTCAAACATCCCATCAGAAAAAATATTTTGTAAAATATCAAAGTTGTGGACATAAAAATGTGGTAAATTTCTTGTTCAAGGAAACAACTAAAGAAAAAAATGTAGTCAAAGAAGGAGTTAAATATGAGAAAATCAGGCAGCATACTTATACAAATGATTTCATTTCTAGCAATTATGACACTAATCGGATGCGCTACTCAACAGGAGTATCAAAAGGCATTTGATAGTCAACACTCACTTGTCCAAAATCAGAGAACCTTCACGCAGTCATCTGATAGTATTTTTAGGATCGCCAAACAAGTATTTATTCAGCAAGGCTTCACTATTGAAAGCGCAGACTTTAAGTCAGGCATAATAAAGGCTGTACGAAATATGCAGGATAAGGAAAACGAAGAATTTTCTTACAATATTCATGCATCAGTAGATATTTCAGAGGAAGCAGTTGCCCAATCAACTGTTTCTTTGGCTGCAAGCCAACAGACAATTCTCCATCGCGCTACTACCACATGGTGGCACCTTCTTTGGATATTACCGATTATTCCTACCGGGACCGAATATCAAACCTTAGTTGTCAAGGAAGGAAATATTACTGATCCGGGTTTTTATACCGATTTCTTTAATTCTTTAAAAGTCGCAGTGACAAAGCATGATTTGGCCGTTAAGGCTGCTGCAAAGGCCTCTGAAAAGGCAGAGACTGAAAGAGTTGCCGCCGAAAAAGCAGCGAAGATAAAGGCGGAGACGGAGGCAAAGGCTGCGGCCGAAAAAGCAGAAGCAGATAGAGTTGCCGCAGAAAAAGCTAATGCTGAGAAACCGGCAGCCGAGAAGCCGATAAACAATCCATGAAAATAATACGACAAAAAAGCCGTACAATTATTTTAAATTCATTTTTAATGGTATTAGGGGTCAAAAATATTTTCAATGCAAAGTTTTTCTTCCAGCCGTTTATTGGCTTCATTTAACTTTTTCGGAGCGGAATACACGACCTACCGTCGCTGATGCTAGGTGTTTACTCTCTTTCAAATCGTAACCCTCAATTATTCTAAGCCTGCTTATTGTGGACAAGGTGAAATCGAGGTACGAATTCTAACCAAGATTACGGCAAAAATATATATTCTTCCCATTGCCCATCATCTTCTTTCCGAGCGAGCCAGAATAAAAAAGCCCAACTTCTAAGGAGTTGGGCTTTTTAGGTTTAGTAATACAAGAAAGATGGGTAACTATCATATACTCATCGCTATTTTGCTCATCATTCCTTAACTTAAGAACAAATTTCGATAGAATTTTAGAAAGTATAATCATAAACTACATGATGTTTGACTTGACAATGAACTTGTAGTATTAATCCAATACAATAAAGTAATGGTTTTTTAAAGAGATGTCTTTATTTATTGCTTACTTAAATAACATGTATTCAAAAAAGAGGAGGAGAAAAATGAAGCATTTGAAAGGATTTATCTTCTTATTGACCGTATTGTTGACGATGTCGTGGACATCGCCCAGTCAGGCGGCAGACATAGTAATCGGATTTACCGGCCCGCTTAGTGGTCCGGCTGCCGAATACGGTCAGGATTGCGCAAACGGGCTGGACATGGCCATTAAAGAATTGAACGCAGCCGGAGGCATTACAGTCGAAGGACAGAAGCTCCTCTTTAAACTGGAAAAACTCGACGACAAGGAAGATCCCAACCAGGCCATGAGTAATGCCCGCCAGTTCCTGGTCAATAATGCCTTGGCCATATATAATCCGGTATTCAGCACGCAGGCCGCTTTAATGAAAGTTAATCAGGAAGATTGCAACGAGTTCATTTTGATGGGTTTTACAAGTAGCCCCAAAGCCACCCAAACGGGTAATAAATTGTTGGTAACTATGAATACTCCTCTGACAGTTTATGCTCAGCTCTTTGCCGATATGGCCTGGGAACGCGGCTGGCGCAAGGCGGCCATAGTTGTAACTCTCGGAGCTTACGGTGATGAGTGGCGGGAAGTCTTCAAAACCTACTGGAAAAAACTCGGCGGTAAGATCACGACGGATAATCCTGCCGATTACTCCAAAACGGATTATACCGCTCCCCTGGCGGCAGCTTTGGCGACAAATCCCGATGTTATGCTCATCGGCGGTCCTTCGGCCACAACAGCCCTGGTCATTGAACAATCACGTAATATGGGTTACAAAGGCGGTTTCCTGCTCGTCGACCAGGCCAAAATGGATTATATCGCCCAGATGCTGGAAGGTACGAGTTTGATGGAAAACGTGATCGGGATACTGGGCTATGCCGGTTCTCCCGCATTGGCGACTCCGGCTTTTGATAAAAAGTACAAGGCAAACTATAGAAGGCTTACCACCTGGGAGGTTGTCCAGCATTACGATAGCATCTTTTATCTGGCCAAAGCAATCCAGGCCGCAAACACGGTAGATGATGTTTATGCAATCCGCGCTGCGCTTCCCAAGGCTTTCCCGCAGCTTGCCGATAAATTTTCCCAAGAGGATCACGGAATTTCATCTGCCGGACGGGTGTATACGATGGCGGGTGTGCAATCAATTAAAAATGGTAAATTTACGCACCCGGATCTTTATGTCTGGTGGGCAAAAACACAAGCGGAATTCGATAAGGTCAAAAAGGCAACCAAATATACGGTACCATTAAAATGGTTTAAATCAAAGATGGGAAAGATCGAATAGCTTAAAGAATCCAGTTATTAACGTTATCTTATTTATCTGGATTAATAACTGAGCATCTTTTTTGAATCTATTGTCATACCATTCGCTTTCAAAGGATAACGAGGCGGCGAGAAGGAGGTGCCTGAAACGTATTGTACATACGTTGAAGAAGCCGACGACGATGCCAACAAAGTTAGCCAAAGAAAGCGAATTGGTATCAGGTAAAAAATAAGAATCCCCCAACTACTTTGTGCAGTAGCTGGGGGATTTTACATTAAAAGTGAGCTCCTCAGATATTCCAATATTTTTTCGAAACTAACCGCAGACAGAATACTGCATGAAAGCCATAAAATGATTAATACTTTAATCTTCTGCCTCAATCACGTCATCATATTCCGGTATCACAATTCCACGGCGTACCATGATTTGATAAATCCTTTCCGATTGGCCTTCCACATATCTGGATGTGCCATTGGGTTTATAGCGGCGTGGATTAGGCAAAACCGCGGCAAGAGTTGCCGCTTCGCGAGCAGTCAAATTTGCTGCGTGTTTCCCAAAGTTGGTTTGCGCTGCCAATTCGATACCGAAAATCCCATTTCCCCATTCGGCCACATTTAAGTAAAGTTCGATTATTCTTCTTTTACTCAGTTGCCTTTCTATCCTCCATGTAAGTATTGCTTCTTTGATCTTTCTGATCGGAACCTTTGTGGGAGAAAGATACAGATTTTTAGCTAGTTGCTGAGAAATTGTGCTTCCGCCAACCTGAAACTTTTTCTTTTTTATATCTTTTTCCAGCGCTTTTTGCATGGCATTAAAATCAAAACCTTCATGCGACCAGAAGTGATCGTCTTCTGCAATAATCACAGCCTTTACAACATAAGGAGATATTTGAGAAAGAGGTACCCATGCTGTATTGATTGATTTCTTTATTCTTTTTTTTTGCCAGCTTTCTTCCCGATATTCCATAAAGGCGGTTTTTCCGGGACGATTCTTTTTTAAATAAGCCACATTGGGATAAATGAAATAGCGCCCGATATCGACAATAAAGTAAGCAGCAATCAAGAGCATAACTATTATAATTAACTTTTTCCAAAATCGCATAACTACCCCTGCATATTTTTCGTGCTGCTTTCCTATAACGCATTAAAGCAGATTGCAAAATAAATTTGACAGGAAAAATTATTTTTAGTATAGCATACGGCACAAAGTCAGCGGTACGTCACTGGAGATCAATTTTTTTCTTTGTGCGTTGAACTAATATCGCGGTATTTAGACAATATCTGTACACCATTAGCAAGATGGGGAAGCCCCTAACAAAAAAAGGAGACACTTCATGTTGAAACGGCGGATTTTAATATTGTCAGGACTTTTTTTCCTCTTTTCGTCATTATTCTTGGTTAGCAATGTTTTAGCCAACGTAAACACCAATGTTTACCATAATAAGGCAAAATCAGGACCAAAGGCATCTTATTACACAGTCAAAAGCGGGGACACTCTCGGAACAATCGCCAGAAAAACCAAAGTTCCTGTAAAACGAATAATGGCTCTGAACAATGTTCGACCGGCCAGTTTACGCATTGGACGGAAACTTGTTTTGTCCAAGCCGGCAGGCAATTCTGCTCAAAAAGAATCTGTCACGGATGAAGAAGAGGAAGATATTACTGAAAATATTGATTTGTCCGAGTTGGAAAAAGAAAAAAGAGAAAATGAAGAACTTTTAGGAAAATGGAGCAGCCCCGATGAAAGGAAATTATTTATTAAAGTGGCAACTGGTTTTTTAGGCGCGCGGTATAGAATGGGCGGCTCCACGGTAAAAGGAATAGACTGTTCCGCTTATGTACGCAAGATGTATGAATTTTTCGATATAAGTTTACCTCGTACTGCCCGAGAACAATCCACTGTAGGCGTCAGTGTCGAGAGAGAAGAACTGGAGGAAGGTGATCTGGTTTTCTTCCGGACACACAGGCCGATAGGACATGTGGGAATATACATTGGTAACAATGAATTTGTTCACGCCTCATATAAGAGTAAAGTCGTCCGCATTGACAGTCTGAATAGACCTTATTTTCAAAAAAGATTCCGGCGCGCTGTCAGGGTAAAGGGTCTTGATAATAACAATAAGGGCGCTTAATCTCGATCCGGAAACAAATCTGTTCATCAAATAATGGAGTTTAATACCATTTCTAAATCAAAGATGATATTGAGGCGGCAAGGAGGGGGCGCGTAGGGAACGGTTTCAAACCGTTCCTTACAAATACGTTGAGGAAGCCGACGACGACGCCAACAAAGATAGCGCTTTGATTTAGAAATGGAATAATGACTTTTATTATAAGCTAAACAAGGAATAGCTAATGGGGAAAAATATTGTTGAAAAAATTATTGTACAACATCTAATTACCGGCAACCTTGTGCCCGGAGAAGAGATCGGCATTCGCATCGATCAAACCCTGACACAGGATGCCACGGGCACTATGGCCTATCTGCAGTTTGAAGCCATGGATGTACTCAGGGTAAAAACCGAACTTTCGGTGAGTTATATTGATCATAATACGATTCAAATCGGTTTTGAAAATGCGGACGATCATCGCTATTTGCAGAGCGTGGCGCAAAAATTCGGCGTCGTTCTTTCACGCGCCGGAAACGGCATTTGTCATCAGGTTCATTTGGAAAGATTCGGCAAACCCGCAAAAACGATGATCGGCTCGGATAGCCATACACCAACCTGCGGCGCACTGGGCATGATCGCGATCGGCGCGGGCGGTCTGGATGTTGCTCTGGCTATGGCCGGAGAACCATTTTATCTGGTCTGTCCCAACGTTGTCAAAATTAACCTGCAAGGTAAACTCAAACCATGGGTTTCGGCCAAAGATATCATTCTCCAGGTATTGGATATTTTTACCACTAAGGGAAATGTCGGCACGGTAATCGAATACGGCGGTGAAGGAGCTGCCCTGCTCACAGTTCCCGAACGCGCTACAATAACAAATATGGGCGCGGAATGCGGAGTCACAACTTCCATTTTCCCCAGTGATGAAATGACGCGGCTATTTCTTAGCTCTCAGCAAAGAGAAACGGATTTTACACCGCTTTGCGCTGATAAAGACGCATCCTACTCCAAGATCGTTGATATTGACTTATCCGAACTCCAACCAATGACCGCCAAACCGCACAGCCCGGATAATATCGGCACAGTCAGGAGTATGAAAGAAATTGCTGTTGATCAGGTATGTCTGGGCAGCTGCACCAATTCCTCATACAAGGATTTAGCAACAGTAGCCAGAATATTAAAGGGTAAAGTTGCTCACCCAGATGTCAGTTTTATCTTAGCACCGGGGTCGCGACAGGTTCTGGAGAATCTCGCCCGCGATGGTTATCTTGCAGATTTGATTTCCGCCGGCGCCCGATTAATGGAAAATGCCTGCGGCTTTTGCATCGGCAACAGCCAAAGTCCTAAATCCGGTGCCGTATCTTTGCGCACATCGAACCGTAATTTTCTGGGAAGATCGGGAACCACGGATGCCGATGTTTATCTCGTCAGTCCGGAAACTGCCGCGGCCACTGTCATCACCGGGCGCTTCACCGATCCGCGGGACTTGAAAATGGCATACCCGCAAGTGACCATGCCTCATAATTTAATTATCGATGACAGCATGATCATCCGGCCGGACAATACACAAAGTAACATTGAAATCTATCGCGGCCCGAATATCGGCGCTCCGCCTTCCAACTCTGCACTTCCCGATACCATTTCCGGGCAGGCCACCATTAAAGTCGGTGATAAAATCACGACCGATCATATCATTCCGGCCGGTGCGCGAATGAAATACCGTTCTAATATTCCGAAGTATTCCGAGTTTGTTTTTGAAAACGTCGATGCTTCATTCGCAAAACGAGCCGCTCAGATCAAAGAAGCGGGGAAGCATAATATTATTATAGCAGGACTTTCTTACGGTCAGGGTTCTTCACGAGAACATGCCGCTTTGTGCCCGATGTACCTGGGCGTTCGCGCGGTCATCGCCAAATCATTCGAGAGGATTCACGCTGCTAATTTGATCAATTTCGGCATCCTGCCGCTGACATTCAACACCCAGAGCGATTATGACAAAATTGATCAGCAAGACGAATTAGAAATTACCACGGCAAGAAATAACATTTCTGATGGTAATGATCTGCTTGTACAAAACAAAACTAAAGGCACTTCATTTCACGTAACCTGCCACTTATCCGCCCGACAAAAGCAAATCATTTTAGCTGGCGGCGCTCTCAATATGCGCAGCTGAAATTAAAATTAAACAAATTAATCTGGAGCAAATATTTTTTATGGCAAATAAAATCAAAGTTAAAACTACTCTTGTCGAAATGGATGGTGACGAGATGACCCGCATCATGTGGCAAATGGTAAAAGACAAATTACTTTTCCCCTATCTGAATATGGATATTGACTATTACGATTTACATGTCAAACATCGCGATGACACCGATGACCGGGTTACTACTGATGCCGCCCGCGCGATTATGAAATACGGCGTCGGTATTAAATGCGCCACCATTACACCCAACGAAGACAGAGTCAAAGAATACGGCTTGAAAAAAGCGTGGAAAAGTCCTAACGGCACTATTCGTTCCCTGCTCGACGGCACAGTTTTTCGCAAACCGATTCTGGTCAATAACATTGCGCCTGCGGTTTCGTCCTGGAAAAAACCGATCACGATCGGCCGCCATGCTTATGGGGACGTTTATGACAACTTTGAAATGCAGATACCGCAAGCTGGAAAACTGGAAGTTGTTTTCACTCCGCAGGACGGCGGTAAGCCGCAAACAACACTGGTGAAAGATTTTCCGTCAGCAGGTATTGTTCAGATCAATCATAATCTGGAACAATCGATTCTGAGCTTCGCCAAAGCTTGCTTTACCTATGCGCTTGCCGAAAAAATTGACTTGTGGTTTTCCACCAAAGACACTATTTCCAAAATTTATGATGCCGGTTTTCGCGAAATCTTCAATCGTGAATTTGAGCGCAATTGGAAAGAAAAATTTAAAAAAGCGGGAATTGAATATTTCTTCACCTTGATCGACGACGCTGTAGCGCGTATTATGAAGAGTGAAGGCGGTCTTTTATGGGCGTTGAAGAATTATGACGGTGATGTCATGTCGGATATGATCGCTTCCGCCAGCGGATCGCTGGCGATGATGACATCGGTTCTGGTTTCTCCCAACGGCTGGTTTGAATATGAGGCAGCTCACGGCACCGTACAAAAGCATTACTACAAACATTTAAAAGGCGAAGAAACATCCAGCAACTCGATGGCGCTTATTTTTGCATGGACCGGCGGCCTGCGCAAACGCGGCGAATTGGATGGAACCCCGGATGTGGTAAGATTTGCCGATCAAGTTGAAAAAGCGGCACTGGAAACAGTCGAAGGCGGTATCATGACCGGTGACTTGCTATTACTTGCCGAAAAGAAACCTTCCAACAAGAAAGTCAACACAGAAGGATTCATTGATGCCATCGCTCAGACATTGAAGAAAAAGCTCAATGGTTAAAAGCACTAAATATTTACTTCCCAATCTGTTGGATTTCACTCTGGAGGAGATGGAAGAATTCATCGCCTCCTCCGGTAAGGAAAAGTATCGTGCCCGTCAGATCATGAAATGGCTGCATCAATCCGGCAGCACATCTTTTGACGCCATGACTACCCTCTCCCGGGATTTCCGGGAAAATCTTTCTACCATTGCCCGCATCCAAAGACCGGAAATCGTCAAAATTCAAAAATCTCAGGACGGCACTCAAAAGGCACTCTTGCGGCTGGAAGACGGGCTTTTCATCGAAAGTGTCTTAATACCCGGTAAAAGCCACTGGACCATTTGCTTATCCACACAAGCCGGCTGCGCAATGGGCTGCGAATTTTGTCTGACCGCACGCCAGGGCTTCAAACGGAATTTAACGCCTGCGGAAATTGTCGGACAACTGATTGCACTGAAACATGAAACGCCGGAAGGCGCCGCCATCAACAATATTGTGATGATGGGCATGGGCGAACCGCTGGCCAACTACGACAGCACGCTAAAGTCGATCCAAATACTAACCTGTGATTTCGGCCTGGGTATTTCCAACCGGAAAATCACGGTTTCCACCTGTGGTCTTGCGCCGCAAATCGTGCAACTGGGCAGAGACATCTGCATCAATCTGGCCGTATCGCTCAATGCACCTGATGATGAAACTCGAAATCGGCTCATGCCAATCAATAAAAAGTATCCCCTGCAAACATTGCTCGACGCCTGCAAACAATATCCAATGCCGGGAAGGCGCTTGCTCACTTTTGAATATATCCTCATTGACGGCATCAATTCGTCGAGGAAAGACGCTGAGAAATTGGCCTTGCTCCTGAAGAACCAGCGCTGCAAATTAAACTTGATTGTTTTTAATGAATTCCCCGGAACACCGTTTAAATCGCCATCCTTAAACGATGTGGAAGCATTTCAGCAAATTCTGCTGGACAGACACTTTACCACCATGCTTCGTAAAAGCAAAGGCAGCGATATTCTCGCCGCCTGCGGTCAGTTGAGCGGCGCTTCCAGAATCTGATGAAGCTGTTTATTTATGGTATTGATATAAGGAAAAGAGAGGTAATTATTTTTTTAGGAGGTCTCGATACCCATGCTATCACCTTCTTCCTGAAAGATATGGTATCAAATTTTCTAAAGCCATTCACTCTTTCAAAAAGTATTCATTATGAACTGCTGCCATTTTACTCATATTTTACCCACCAGGCTTTTAGTCTTTATTACCACAAAATACCCAGGTGTGTTTTTTGGTTCTAACTGATTATTAAGCATAATTTTCTATTTTCATTTTTTCTTAAATGCGGTAGGATTACACAAAATTTCGGAAAATACCTATAAAGTATATTAATTGTTAGGCGTACAAGAAAGGAAGCTGACACAATGCAAACCATGAAGCTGGCCCTGGCGGCGATCTGCCTGGCGCTTGTGGCATCGAACATGTACGGTCAGGACCGGAAGTCTGTCGAGGCCACGATTCGGGACTGGAAGCGCGTGGTGGCCCAGAATCCGCAGGATTTCGAGACCATCGCGGCTATCGGTTCGGCGTATGGCAAGCTCGGAGACAATGCCACAGCAGCCACTTACTTCCGAAAAGCGATCAAGGTGAATCCCGGCTACGCGCCAGCATATGCAGGCCTCGGCACGGCTTACGGCTTCCTAGGACGGCCCGACGATGCTATTGCTTCCCTTCGGAAAGCCGCATCCCTAGAACCGACCGATCCCCTTACTCGGAGTCAGCTTGGCACAAAGCTCGGCAAAGCGGGTCACTATAGGGAAGCCATTGCGGAGCTCAAGGAGGCGATTCGGCTCAACCCACACTTGCCCGAAGCCCATTTTGCCCTTGGGCTCGCATATCTCGGCCAACGCAATCGGGCCGCAGCTGCACAGGAGGTACAGGCACTATCTCCGCTTGACGCGCAATTGTCCGAGCGGCTACAGGCACTTCTTAACGGCACGCGCTAGCTGAAACGCCGCCGCCTAACACCTCGTTGCAGCGGACTCGCTACGCTCGCCGCTGAACTCGATTTCGTTGGGCATGAAATCTAGTCGTCCCAATTTGGTAGTGGTAAACCCAAGAAGAAGTTGAGAGTAATGTAATATTTCTTATCTGATGAGTTGAACATCAAATGACGGAAAACTCTTATCATTATCTTTTTCTAGGAGGTGAAAGTACAGGCGACTTTAACCAACAGATGTTTAAGCTCAGCCAGCAACCAGCACACTGGGTTTCAAAAGGAATGCGTTTAAAACGGGATGCAGGTATTTTTTACGAAGCAAATGAATCTGTTAGGCTATTTATTGTTTCTGAGCTGGAAAGGGCTAACTTCAAATTTTCTAGATTTTATCGTTGGCAGCTACAGGATGGCATCAATAAAATCCTTTCGAATAACAAGGATAGTTATTTACCCGATTTCGACACATACTATCTATTAATGCATCTCTCTTTGGAGAATCTATTTAAAGGTATCTGGCTCGATAAGTTTCCGGAGAATATTGGATTCAATAAACTCCCCAAAGCACTCAATACCCACGATCTGGTTCGTTTGGCTGACGATGTTGAGTTGGAGTTATCTGAACAGCAAAAGGCATTATTATCGAAACTCACGGAACTGTTTCTTGGTTATAGTCGCTATCCAATAAAAAATAGGGTCAAGGAGGCGGCAGGCGCACAGGATTTGGACTTTGGCGAGCGGTCTTATGATACGGTGTGCATTGAATGCCTCGAAAATCCGTACGCCAAAGATAGACAGTCTCTTGATGCTCTGTTCGCAGAGCAATTGCAAGAGAGAATTGACTTAGTGTTCCAACATGGCCATGAACGTATGCTTTCCACGTTCGAATTTGAGGAACAAAAAGAATCAATTCAAGCTCCGGCCAAGACAAGTGAATAAATTGCCCAACAAGGGCAATACAGCCGATCGCTGTGCTCCGGCTGATTTTTTCGTTGGGCGCATAAATTATACGGTGAATAATATGAAAAAAGAAAAAACTCAGGAACAGCAACTAGATGAACTAGAAAAGTTCGTTAATCAAACTGATAATTATATTTTATTCGAAATTGGTGTTGGTCTACAGTATGAGTATGCACCACCCAACATACAATATTCCGCGCCATATATAGAAATGGGTAAGCGACTTTGGCACTCCCTGAGGTATGAGATTTATCTTTTATTATGTGATCCAAAAAAAAAGATTCCACAAAAGTGGGTAAAAGAATTATTGGATGGTGAAGTTCGGAACCTCGGTCTAGCTATAATTTCTGCAATAGCATCAGCCTACGAAGTAAGTGTTGGCATTGCAGTGCCTGTTGCAGCAATGGTAATCAAAAAGAAGATTCCACTATTTTGTAAATCCACTATTAAAAAGCCAAGAAAATCGGTTCATAGTATCCTAGAAGATCAAAAGGTAATTATGAAGCCGGTTAAAAATACTAAAAAGAAAAAATAAGTTAGCCCAACAAGGGCAATACAGCCGATCGCTACGCTCCGGCTGATTTTTTCGTTGCACCTTTCAACCAGTAATCCTCAATTCTGATGAATGTCAAATATTGAGGAGTTGTAGGTGTAACCAATAAACTGCATTTAATAACTTTCTTTATAAGAGCTGCAGAAAAAACATTTGTTATCTCCGCAGGTTTTTTGTGTATTGCAAACACTGAATCATCAAGGATTTCACAAATTTAATTTTACGGAAAATGGCGTCTCTTTTATTTGCCGCGCTTTTTTGATGGAAATATATTATCCTTTTTCGACCGCTGAGGCGGATTATATTTTTTTTCGCGCAGAAGCCGCGAGATATCTTTTTGTCTGCGGGTATTTTTTTGATTAACCATAAAAGCGTAGCCTCAGGTGACCTTCTTTACTCACCCCCGCCCAACACCTTGTAAAGCGTGACCGTATTAACAATCCGGGCGAGGCGAAGAATGATCAAAACCTGCTCGGCGCCATAGAGGGAACGCTGTGCATCGAGGACGCTCAGGTAACTGTCAATTCCCCTGGTATAGCGCGCATTGGAGAGGCGATAGGTTTCCGCAACAGCACGGACCAGCGATTGTTGCGCCACTATCTGTTGGTTCACCGTGCCCCGCACGGCAAGAGCGTCAGCCACTTCCCGAAAAGCCGTCTGGATCACTTTTTCGTATTGGGCGATGGATATTTCCTTCTCTACTTTTGTTACATCGTATGCCGACCACGTGCGGGCATCAAAAATTGGCATCATGATCTGCGGTGCGAAAAGCCACGTACCCTGGCCGGCTTTGAAAAGTCCGGATAGATCTGCGCTGGCAGTTCCGATGGCGGTCGTCAGGGAGATGCGGGGGAAGAAAGCAGCACGGGCAGCGCCGATATTGGCGTTGTCTGCCTTGAGCTGATGTTCCGCCGCCAGTACATCAGGCCGGCGCAAGAGCAGTTCGGAGGAAAGGCCGGGAGAAATCTCTTTGGGCGGGTTGACGCTGCCCAGATCCGAAGTCAAGAGCTCTTGCGGCAGCGGAGAACCAACCAGAAGATTCAAGGCGTTTTCATCTTGCGCTGTCAGTTGCGTATAGCGGGCGATGTCTCCCTTGGCCGTATCCACCTGACTTTGCGCTCGCAGTAGGTCCAATCCGGACGAGAGCCCCACGTCATAGCGTTTCCGGATCAATTTGTAGGAGGCCTCCTGCGCGTCCAGGGTGGAGGTCACCAGCTTGAGGTTTTCCCGGTCTGCAGCCATGGTCAGATACGCCTGTGCTACCGCTGACACCAGCGAGATTTGTGCGCTGCGGCGGGCATCCTCCGTAGCCAAATATTCCTCCAACGCCTGGTCTTTCAGGCTGCGGATGCGGCCGAAGAAGTCAATTTCCCAGGAAGTAATGCCGAGATTGACACTGTATTGTTCGACGGTATAGGTGCTTCCGGTGGATGAAAGATCAGCCGGGACACGTTCTTTATACCAGGTCCCGACGGCATTGACCGAAGGTAACAACGAGGCTCGCTGAATGCCGTACAAAGCGCGCGCCCTTTCGACATTCAAGGCTGCCACCCGCAGATCGCGGTTGTTGTCCAAAGCGATTCCGATGATCTTTTGCAGACGTTCATCAGTGAAGAACTCCCGCCATGGTAACTCCGATGCTGCCGGAGCAGATGTCATGGACTTCGTTTCCTTGTAGGCCGCACCGGCCGGCCATTGGGCAGGTACCGGCGCATCCGGTCGCGTATATTTCGGGGCCATCGTGCAACCATCCAGAAGGAAGACTATTATACCCAGCAAAAGAAACCATTTTCTATTCATATCATTTATCCTTTGATGGATTTGCGCCATCTGTTTTGGCTGCTTTACTCTTCCTGCTTTTGCCAAATGTTTTCTCGATCAACACATAGAAGAGCGGCGCAAACAAGGTTACCAGGAAGGTGGCGGTCACAACCCCACCCAGCGCACCGGTACCGATGGCCTTTTGCGCGCCCGCGCCCGCGCCGCTCGCCAGCACCAGCGGTATGATCCCGAATCCGAAGGCCAGCGAGGTCATGATGATGGGACGCAGCCTCAGTTTGGCCCCTTCCAGAGTCGCTTCGATCAGCCCCATTCCTCCTTCCATCCGGGCCTTGGCGAACTGGACGATTAGGATGGCGTTTTTTGTGGTCAGGCCCAGGATGGTCAAAAGGCCGATCTGGAAATAGATATCGTTAGGCATCCCCCGCATACTCGTGGCGATAGCGCCGCCGACCGCCCCCAGGGGGAGGGCCAGGAGGATCGCGATGGGAACGGTCCAGCTCTCATACAGGGCCGCTACGCACAGAAAGATGATCAGAATGGAAAAGACGTAAAGCGGGGCGGCTTGGGTGCCGGCTTGCCGTTCTTGGTAGGAAATCCCCGTCCAGTCAAAACCGACCTCTTTGGGCAGCTTCGAGGCGAACTCCTCCATGGCCTGCATCGCCTCACCGGAACTCCTGCCCGGTGCCGGCTCTCCCCAGATGTCTATGGAAGGAAACGCGTTGAAGCGCTCCAGTTTGGGAGAACCGTAGGCCCAGTGCCCGGATGCAAAAGCGGAATAAGGGACCATCTTGCCCGCATTGTTGCGCACGTAGAGTTTTTCCAGATCACTGGGCAACATGCGGTAAGGGGCGTCGGCCTGAATGTCCACGTGCTTGACCCGTCCACCTTTAATAAAATCGTTGACATAGGCGCTGCCAAAGGATGTCGAAATGGTATTGTGGATGGCACTGATTGGAACCCCCAAGGCGCCGGCCTTTTTCCAATCTATGTCGATCTTGTATTGCGGCGTATCTTCCAGTCCGTTAGGCCTCACCCGGGTTACTCTCGGATCCTTGGCCGCCATGGCGAGGAGTTGGTTGCGGGCCGCCATCAGACCATCGTGACCCAGGCCGCCACGGTCCTGCAACTGGAAATCAAAACCCTTAGCATTGCCCAGTTCGGTGACCGGCGGCGGCGGGAAGGCGAACACCCTGGCGTTGCGGATCTGCGAAAACGCCCGCATGGCCCTGTCGGCCACAGCGGGAGCTCTCAGTTCCCGCCGGGTACGCAGCTTCCAGTCCTTGAGTTTGACATAGGCCATACCGATGTTCTGCCCTCGGCCAGACTGGTTCTGACCGCTCATCGTCATAATGGCTTCCACCGCGTCTTTTTCTTCAGCTAGAAAATGCTTTTTGACGACCTCCATTACTTCCTTGGTCTGTTCCAGCGTGGAACCCGACGGCAGCGTGGCCATGACTATCAGTGTCCCCTGATCTTCATCCGGAAGATAACTCTTAGGCAATTGCAGAAGCAGCAATCCCATTACCGCCACAATCAGCAGGTAGAAAAACAAATAGCGCACGTTTTTGTTTAACGAGTGACCGACCATTCTCACGTACAGGTCTCGGAATCGAAAAAAGGCGCGATCAAACCATCTGAAAAACGGGCGGAGGAAAGATATCCCGCCTTCCGCCGGCTGATGCCCCTTGGGCACCGGCTTGAGCAGCGAGGCGCAGAGGACCGGTGTCAGGATCAAGGCCACCAGCAGCGAAAGGAGCATGGCGGCGATGACGGTCACGGAAAACTGGCGGTAGATGACGCCGGTGGAGCCACCGAAAAACGCCATGGGAGCAAAGACAGCCGAGAGCACCAACCCGATGCCAATTAGCGCGGGGGTAATTTGTTCCATGGACTTGGCGGTGGCTTCTTTGGGTGAGATTCCTTCCTCGCCCATGATGCGTTCCACGTTCTCCACTACCACGATGGCGTCGTCCACCAAAAGGCCGATAGCCAGCACCATGGCGAACATGGTCAGCATGTTGATGGAGAACCCGAACAGTCCCAGCACCGCGAAGGTGCCGAGAAGTACCACCGGCACGGCGATAGTCGGAATGAGGGTGGCCCGCATGTTGCCCATGAACAGGTACATCACCAGGAAGACCAGAAAGATGGCCTCGAAAAGGGTCTTGACCACCTCCTCAATCGCCACCTTGGTAAAGGGCGTGGTGTCGTAAGGATAAACAACCTTCATACCATGGGGAAAGTACCGGCTCAACTCCGTCATCTTGGCCCGAATCGCGTTGGCCGTATCCAGCGCATTGGCGCCGGGTTCCTGCCGGACGGCCAGCCCAGCCGACGGCATGCCGTTGTAATAAGAAAAGGTATCGGCAAGATCGGTTCCCAGTTCCGTCCGCCCTATTTGCTTGATCCGCACGATGGAGCCGTCCGGATTGATGCGGACGGGGACTTCAGAGAACTCCTCGGGGGTTCGAAGCAGGCTATGGACGATAATGCTGGCATTGAGACGCTGGCCTTTCACTGCCGGTGCTCCGCCGAACTGGCCGCCGGAGATTTCCACGTTGTAGTCTTTAAGAGCCGTGATCACATCGTCCATCGTCAGGCCGTAATCCGTCAGCTTGCTAGGGTTGAGCCAGATCCGCATGGCGTACTCGCCACCGAATCCTTCCACCTCCCCAACGCCCGGCACTCTCGCCAGCACCTGCTGCACAGTGGTTAGAGCATAGTCTTTCAAATCAATATCAGTCATGCTGCCGTCTTCGGAAACCAGACCAATGATCATCAGGTAGTTTGCGGTGGATTTGCGGACCCCGACGCCCCGCTGCTGAACCGTTGCGGGCAGTCGCGCCATCGCCAGTTGGAGCTTGTTCTGCACCTTGGCCCAGGCGACATCCGGATCGGTTCCCGGGGCGAAGGTCAACTGGATGGAAGAGATACCGGACGAATCACTGCTGCTGGACATGTACAGCATTTTGTCCAACCCGGTCATCTGCTGCTCGATGATCTGCGTTATGCTGTCTTCCACCGTCTCCGCCGAGGCCCCGGGATAAAGGCAGCCAATCCTGATGGAAGGCGGAGCAATGGGGGGATACTGCGTGATGGGCAAGTTGTAAATCGCCAGGCCGCCCACCACCATAATAACCATAGCGATGACCCAGGCAAAGACCGGACGGTCCAGAAAGAATTTTGATAACATTGTATGCCTCCGTCAATTCGCTTTTGAGGATGGCGGGTTCGTATTTTTAGGATCCCCGCTATTTTTTTCTTTCCCGGCTTCAAAAGGAACAACCTTTACGGAAGCACCGGGTGTTACCTTTTGCATCCCCTCGACAATTACCCGATCGCCGGGCGCAAGACCTGATGAAACAAGCCACTGATCGCCGATCGCTCGATCAAGAGTGAGCCTCCGCAATTGGACCTTGCCCTCGGCATCCACGATCAATATGAACGAGTTCCCCGTCGGATCGCGTGACACGGCCTGCTGGGCAATGAGGATGGCCTTCTTATTGACGCCTTCCTGTACCACCGCTCGGACGAACATGCCCGGCAGCAGAACGCCCTTCGGATTGGGAAAGACAACCCGCAGAATAACGGATCCGGTCGTCGGATCGACCGTGACATCGCGGAATTGAAGGGTTCCCGCCAATGGATACGCTGTACCGTCTTCCATAATAAGTTGGACCTTTTTCTGACTTGCTCCATTTTGATCCAGACTGCCTTCCTTCAGACCCCGCCGCAATCGCAGCACATCAGTCGTGGATTGGGGCACATCCACGTACATAGGATCCAATTTTTGAATAGTCGCCAGGGCTAATGGTTGAGAGGCTGTTACCAGGACGCCCTCCGTTACGTTGGATCTTCCGATAAGACCCGAGATAGGTGCGGTAATAGCGGTGTATTTCAGATTAATACGGGCCGTCTCGACCGTGGCCTTCGAATACTGGATATCCGCCTCCGTCTGTTTGAGTGCGGCCGCCGCATCGTCGTAGTCCTGCTGGCTGACCGCTTTATCGACCAGCAATTCCCGCAAGCGATCAGCCTTCAACCGAAGCGTCGATAGATAGGCCTCGGACTTACTGAGCGCGGCCTTGGCATTGTCGAGCGCCGCCTGATAAAGGGCAGGATCGATCTGAAAGAGCACTTGGCCGGCCTTGACATCGGAGCCTTCCGTAAACAGGCGCTTCTTGATGATACCACCAACCTGAGGACGCACTTCAGCTACTAAATTGGCGGACGTCCGACCGGCCAATTCGGTCGTGATAACCACCTGCTTCGGCTGTATCGTCACAACGGCAACTTCGGGAGTAATGCTTTGAGTGCCTGTGGTTTTCTGTCCGCAACCGCCCAGGATCAAGCCCACAGCGAGAACGCCCGCGGCGGCCATCAGCCCGGCCCTGTTATTGTTTTTCATTCGACACCTCTGTTTATTTTAATATAAATATCAATTGTTGCTCATAACGAGCATCCCGTATAACAACATTTTTTTCATCCGTAAAATCCTTTCAAACACAAACAACATACAACAAAACTACGGCCAAATTGTTCCCATAGCCCTTTGCAGTTTGGCATAATTTATATTGTAATCGCCCAAGGCATTGGCATATTCGGATTTCGCCTTCGTCAACAGCGTTTGGGCATCAAGTACTTCCGTGGACGTGG
>Ga0209429_10000592_pt1 | contig 24003 bp, 22 predicted proteins | sample BarGraNGADG00212_3_FD_184493 | JGI IMG/M metagenome (GOLD analysis project Ga0209429, IMG submission 184493) | Arctic peat soil microbial communities from Barrow, Alaska - Barrow Graham LP Ref core NGADG0004-212 (SPAdes) (version 2) | ecosystem: Environmental > Terrestrial > Soil > Wetlands >...
CAAAAAAGTACAGTATACCGTCGGAGTGCCACTGACGGCTGAACTCGGCGGATACTATATTAGTATGTTTGTCAGCACCGCTGTTGGATTGCCAGGTGATGTTGGTAGTTCACAACAGAGGGTTGCATCGTTGTTGTATATCACAGTTGCTAGTGATGTTTTGGGTGCCGTAACGCGTGCAGGGCATGTTTTGTCTTTGTCATCACCGTGGTTAATGGTTGATAAAGGCACTTGGGGTATGACAATTCAAAATGGTGGCACGACGCATTTTCGCAGTGATTATAGCGTTAAAATCGAAAATATATTTGGCAGGAAGATCAGTGAAAATCAGAATAGCGCCCTGATACTACCAAATACAATCAGAGCAATATCAGGCGAGTTGCCTGCACCATCGATGCCTGGCATCTATAAAGTTATATATACTATTGGGCTAGGTGATACGCCTAACGTCGTCAAAACGCAGTACATGTTGTACTTGCCAATATGGACAATCGCAATAATTACAATGATTATTATCACTGGTGGTTATTTGTTCTATCGCAAGGTAAATAAAAAGCGTTAATCCGTTTGTGGAACGGCCGTATAGATTACTTGTGCTGTGTATTGGCCAGCAGGAGCCGCAAAATCAACATTTAACCCATACATTACAGTCGTATCATGACCGGCTCCAGTTGTTGGCGCATTAGTTGAATATATCAAGTTGTCCAGGGATGTCGATGTTAAACCTGCAAAATTTGCACCACCATCAGTGTTAAATCCCCAATGGTCAACCTCAAGATTTTTACCACCGCTAGGAACAGTACTAACCCCGGTTGGATAAGTATAGGTATTTGCAGACGGCTGTATGTGATAGCCTAGGTTATTCATGTAAATATTAGGGTAGACACTAATATACAGTTTATATCCCATGACATCGGTTGATTCGACGGTAACTGTGCTAATACCTGTGCCTATGGTGCCAAATTGTGTCGGCGTAATGTTGGGTATTGTTATATTGCCATCGGTATTAATTGTAAGCGACGTCTGGCTACCATATTTAGTAATCCCGTACAATCCCTTGCCGTAGGGCTGGGCATAACTAATGGGTGACAAGATAAACACAGCAACTATTGTCAGAGTTAAAATTGCAAAAACTGTTTTCTTCATGTTTAAGTTATTATAGCATTCAAGCTTGTGGATATAAATACGACCAAAAGAGTGTAATAAGTATATAAAATTTGTATTGTTTTTTATATGCTTATGGTATTATGATATCAGTATTATTATATATTAACGGTGAAAAAGGATATTGATATGATAAAAACAAATATAAAATTAATAGCAAAGCAGGTAGCATACGCTATTGTTGGAGTAGCTACAATATTGGCTTACTTCCCATCAGTTGCTTCTGCAGCACAAATCACAGCTCGTAAAGTAACTATCGGTAACTCTACGGCAGGCGCAACTACTACTTATGTTCTTAACTTTACTATTCCATCAGGCGCACTTATAAAATCAATAGCTTTTAATGCTTGCGATCAACCAAGTGGTAGCTGTACTCATACAACCAGCGCGGCAGGATTCGATGGATCTACTGCAGCTTTAGCTTCTCAACCTACTGGTTTAGGCAGTGGTGGCGCATGGGCAACGACTGGCAGTACTGCCTATTCTCCAAGGATCGTAAATGGATCTAACGCGGGTACTGTTGCCGCATCTGCTGTTGCAGTAAGCTTCTCTAGTAGCATTAAAAATCCAACTGGTACACCCGCAACATTTTATATTCAAATTACTACATATACCAGCGCAGACTGTACGACCGGTGCAACGGATACAGGTACTGTTGCCGCATCTACGGCAGCTGGCGTAACTGTAGCGGCTACTGTTGATGAATCTTTGGCATTTTCTATAACTGCTGGTACTGCAGTAGTAATGTCTCCTTCATTAACCTCAATTACGACTGGTACAGGCACTTCAGCATTGTCTATCGTTACTAACGGTAGCGGTTACTCAATCGGTTATTCTGGAACAACCCTGACTTCAGGCACTAATTTTATTACCGCTATGTCAGCTCAGGCAGCTTCGGTTGCAGGTACAGCCGGTGGTCAGTTCGGAATAAACCTTATGGTTAATACAACCCCTGCCGTAGGTACTGTTAAGACTGGCTCTGGTACTATTGCCGCTAACTACGCCACTGCTAACAGTTTTAAATTTCTTCCAGCTGGTGAAGCTATAGCAACTGGAACCAATACCCTTGATACTTATACGGTCAGCTACATTGCAAATATTCCTGCAACGCAAGCTCCTGGTGCATATACAGCAACCGCCAACTATGTAGCTACAGCAACATTCTAATACAGAATTTTAAATTAAATAAATATGAATAAAAAGCCACAATTTCAGATAGCGTTGGTTAGAACATTTATTGTCGCAACCGTGCTGGCACTCGTGCCACTAGTCAACGCTGTCAAAGTTGTGGCTTCTCCAATTTCCAGCAGGTCGGTAACTATATCGACCTCTGCTGGTGGTGCGACGGGCGTTACTTATACTTTGGCGACATCGGCGTTGCCAACACCAGGCACGGCAGTAAAATCATTACAAATAAAGTTTTGTACGTCATTACCAGGCTGTGCCTCGTCACCGGCTGGCTTTTCGTCTACTAGCTCAACATTAGCATCTCAACCATCCGGGCTGGGTGCTTCGGGCTGGTCTGTTAGCGGTAGTACTTCGGGATCATTACGAATATACAACTCTTCAAATTCAACTAATCCATCAGGAACGGTTTCGGTCGTGTGGAATGGTGTAACCAACCCAACAGTAACTAACACAACATTTTATGGCATTATCAGTACATATTCTAATGATGATTGGACGGGCGAAATCGATACCGGGTCAATAGCCTTAAGTACGTCAACTCAAGTTCAGGTATCGCTAACGGTTGATGAAACGTTGACGTTTTGTGCCGGCACATCAATCACTGGACAAAACTGCGCAACTGTATCCGGTAACTTTGTTAATTTGGGTCATGGTTCAACAACATCTACCGCAACGGGCTCGTCGGTTATGGCTGCATCTACAAATGGTAGTGCTGGATACGCAATAACTATTAGTGGGTCCACGTTAGCTTCTGGCTCTAATACAATCACCGCGCTTTCCAGTGGTGGCGGATCAACAATAGGTACCAAACAATTTGGTATTAATCTGGCTGGCAGTAACACTGCCCCCGCAGTCGGGCAGGCCGTTTCGGGGTCTGGTACGGGCGCACCAACAATAAATTATGGTACAGGCAATAATTTTAGGTTCGTAAGTGGTGATACGGTCGCATCAGCAACTGGATCAACAAATGCTAATACCTTTACGATTGGATATATTGCCAATATTGATGGCATGACGCCTTCTGGGGTGTATAATACAATATTGACATATACAGCAACGGCGAATTATTAATGAGGAGTGTTATGAGGCGGTCAAAAGGTGCAATCGGTTCAATAATATTGTCACTATTTTTAGCTTTTTTTGGACCTTTGTCTGTAATTGCTCATGCCGCTGATACTGCTGCACAGGGTGTCCAAATAAGCCCAACAAAAGTTGAACTAAACGCAACTCGCGGAAAAACCTACACGATTAACCTTAAGGCTATGAATGTTACTGGCGGTGATTTAACTTATAATACCTTGATTGAAGATTTTACATCCGCTAATGAAACTGGAACTCCTAAAATAATTAAGGACGGCAATCTACCTGATACCGCATCAATCAAAACGTGGGTCTCGATTGAGTCAGGGTTTACATTAGGGGCGCATAAAGAAAAGAATGTTGACGCAATAGTTACGGTGCCAAATAATGCTGAGGCTGGCGGACATTATGGTGTTGTAACCTTTTCAGGTAGTAACTCTAACATTGACACAACTGGTGTTGGTGTAACTGCCAGTGCAGGAGTCTTATTTTTGATAAAAGTCGACGGCGATATTGTAGAACAAGCTAATCTGGCATCATTCTTTACCTCTAATAAGGATGGCAATCAAAGTTCTTTCTTTGAAACTAGTCCTATTAACTTCGCAGTACGTATTCAAAATATCGGTAATGTCCACGTAAAGCCAGTCGGTAATATCGAAGTTAAGGATATGTTTGGAAATGTAGCCGCTATAATACCAGTTAATGATAGTAATCCACCATCCAATGTTTTGCCAAAAAGTATTCGTCGTTTTGATGTAAAGATGGATAAGTCTTGGATGTTTGGACAATATACGGCTAACCTCGCCTTGGGATATGGTACGAATGGGCAAGCAATAACAAATACAATTACTTTTTGGGTTATTCCATATAAAATTATATTAATCGGTCTAATTGTACTTGTCACGTTTATCTTTATTCTATCGAAACTGATAAAGGCGTATAATAGGCATATAATTAATCAATCAAAAAATGAAAACACAACCAAAAATAAAAATAATTCCAAGAAAAAAGGCTAGTAAAAAGACTGGTTCTGCTAAAAAGCAGGTGTCTCTTTCGCGTATAAAACTTCCTGTGGTAAAACATTTAAAGCTTGTTGAGCATAAGCATACAGGAAAACTTATAAGCCGTAAGAATACTTCGCATTTGTCATTGATGTTGATATTAATATTACTTGGTTTTTTTCTATGTGTTAATAGCGCTTTAGTACGCGCAAATGGCGGATCTGTATCTATTGGTATGGTTGTAAATGGACCTGCGCCAACGGTCGGTGCTGTTATTACAAAGCCAGCTGAAGGTTCTATTTTTAAAGATCAAAATACAATTGAGGTTTCAGGCACGTGTGTTGCAAATACCTTTGTGGTCGTTAAAGACAACGATTTATTAGCCGGTTCAGCAAATTGTACTGAGGCTGGAATTTTTATTTTACAAATTCAGTTACTAACAGGAAAAAATGAACTTAGTGCATTAAATTATGACAATATAAATCAATCTGGTCCAATAACTGGTTCAGTTACTATTGAAGCTACGCAAACAATTGCAGATAAAACAGAGGTAGTTGTGCCGGTTTTACCTTCAAATCCTTCGATTATTTCAGGGTTAGTTCCAAATGCTAGTGTAGGGGTAGATGCAAAAATCGGCAAAGTTGTAGATAAAGTTATAGATAAAGCCATAGATAAAGCCATAGATCAGGATATTTCTAGTTGTGACAGCTATCAAGCGGGTAGTGTTGCAATCGGTGGTGAACCACATATCTCAATAGTTTGTGTGCCAAGGTTATTTTTACCAAAAATACAGCAAACTATGGGTATCTTAGTTTGGGGTGGCACTCCGCCTTATGCTGTTAATATTGCTTGGGGTGATAGTATCGATGATACACTTATCAGCATACCGGAAGCTGGTTATCGAACCGAAAAGTTTGTTTATGCCAGTGCTGGTAGCCATAAGATTAGTCTTAAACTCAAAGACAAAAACTATAAACAGGCATTAGTTCAGACTGCAGTCCAAGTTAGTGGTGTAGTAGCTCCTGTGTCGGAGCCTGTTGATATTCCATCAATAATAAATAGTATGTCGACTATGTCTGCGGTTGAAGTATCTGTTCCATTTTACTTATTGGCGGTTGCGATTACCTTAGGTTTTTGGTGTGGTGATATATTTGAGAGAGTCTTAGGTAGTCCTAACCTCAAAAATAAATCTCGAAAAATGGCCTGAATATATTAAAGCTGTTAAAATGGGTCAATGGAAATAGACCAAGTAATATCTAGCTATCAGCCTGACGATATCGGGCTTCAAACTGTTCATGCGTCTAAGATTGTATTTTTGGCTGGGATAATTTCTGCCGGTAAAGATACGATAAAAAATAAATTACTTAATTCGTCTGAATATCACCCAATAGTAACACATACAACGCGTGCTCCACGCATAAATGATGGGGTTCTAGAACAAGATGGTACAGCCTATCATTTTGTGTCTTGCGACCAGATGTGTCAATTATTACTTGATCATAAAATGATTGAGGCAAATCATTTTGGTGAAACATATTACGGTACGAGTGTTGAAGAATTTAGTGATGCAAATAAACAGAATAAAATTGCACTTACTACAATTGATATCAATGGAATATCCTCTTTTTATAATATTGCGCCCCATAATGTAACGGCAATATTTATTATTCCGCCTGATTATAGTACCTGGCTTCAGCGAGTTCAAAAACGCTATGCTTCAATAGATTTGTTTGAAAAAGAATGGCAAGCGCGCCGTGATTTATCTATTGCGGAGCTTGAATATGCGTTACAAGTTCCTTACTACCATTTTGTGATAAATGACGATCTTGATCATGCTGTTAAAGTTGCTAACAAAATAGCGCATAGCGTTGATGATGTTTTTTGTCGCGGTGACGACGAAGCCCGACTTAGAACAAGAGATTTTCTCGATGCTATCAGACAAGCTATTTAGCACTCGTTGACACAGAGTGCCAAAATACATTATAATAGCCCTATGACAGAGCGCCAGATTCAAATCTTAGCTGCTATTATTGAGCAGTATGCCGAGATTGCGGCACCAATTGGTAGTGTTATACTTGCCAAGCTATTTAATGTATCAAGTGCCACGATTCGTAGCGAAATGGTGCGTTTGGAGGAATTAGGATTTATTACTCAACCGCATACCAGTGCTGGCCGAATCCCAACTGATACCGGCTACCGATTCTATGTGAATATGTTAAATGACACTCCAAATAGCAATTTATTAACTGGTCTTGATCGAAGTACCAAAGCGATTGAAGCAAGGGTTAACACTCAAAGCAAGCATGCCGACCGTGCGATTCGTAGCGCAGTTGATAGTTTAGTTGATTTAACTCATAACCTGGGAATTGCAACTATTGGTGATGAACTTTACATGAGTGGAATTGGCAATTTATTTTCTCAACCAGAATTTGCTCAGATAAATCATGCACGATCTGTTGCTCAACTTTTAGATAATCTAGAGCCATGGTTGCGAGAAGCAGCTCCAAATGAACCTTTAAATGTTTATATCGGTGCCGAGAATCCAATTGGCAAAACTAGTGGAGTAAGTTTAATTATAAGTCGTTTCCGTTCGCCATATAGTGACCGTAGCTATATTGGCGTGCTTGGATCCACCCGTCAAAGCTATGCCAAGGTGATGCGACTTGTGCGTCATGCTGGTGCAATGCTTGAGGAAATATTATAGTGTCGGCAAAGTTGAAATTTTATATTACTGCTGGGTTGTTCGCTGTTGGTTCACTATTAATACTTAGTACATATACTTCAGGTGTTTCTATACCGGGTATTATACTAGTCGTTTTAACTGGTCCACCATCTTATTATTATTATGCAAAAATGAATTCAAAAGTTAAAGAATATTCGGATGATGAAATACTGGCAAAAGCGAAAAATGAATCAAGATTATCGAGGAAATAATATGACAGACAAAATGAAGAAAACTAAAAAAGAAATAGAATTTGATCAAAAAATTGGTGAATTAACCCAAGATTTGCAACGCACCCGCGCTGATTTTGAAAATTATCGCAAACGTAGCGAAGTTGAGCGAATTTCTGCTCGTGAATCTGGCCAAACGAGTGCAATTTTAAAACTTCTACCAGTTATAGATAATATTGAGCGAGCGATTGCTTATATTCCCGAAGATTTAAAAGAAAATCCATGGGCTCAAAGTGTATCTGGCTTGGTAAAAAACCTCGAAAAGTCACTTGAAAGTTTAAACCTAAAACGAATTGACGCCAAGGCTGGAACCGTATTTAATCCAGAACTGCATGCAGCCATTCAATTTGATGAAGAAGCTGTTGGCGAAACAGAGATAATTACCCAAGAATTACAGCCAGGCTATACCTTAGGTGGTGTTCCGATTCGACATGCTATGGTAAAAGTAACGCGCCAGTAGTAGTACATGTTATTATTATTGATGATATAGTATGCGTATTAAGGGTATTTTATTACCAGGGGTAAATGTATGGCATCAAAATCATTAGTACTTGTTGTTAATCCAGGAAGCGCCAGCCGAAAATATGCCTTATTTGCCGATGGTATCAAGCGAGCGAATGTTCATTTTGAGTTTGAAGATGGTAGAATTATTGGTTCGATTGAATGTGATGAACAAAAACAGTTAAAAATATATGAAGACACTGATTTAAGTGTTGTTTCGCGCTATGTTATGCCTTTGCTCCACGAGTATAAAATTATCAATGATGATGAAAATATCACGACTATTGGAATCCGATTAGTTGCGCCTTCAATGCGTTTTACTCAAGACGAACTAGTAACTGATGATGTTGAAGCGGCTTTGGAATTGCTGCAACAAAAAGCACCGCTGCATATTACTACGGTATTATCAGAGATTAAACATCTTAAGAATTACTTCCCAAATATTCCGATAATTGCTGTTTCTGATACAGCCTTTCATGTGACTAAGCGTGAATGTGCTTGGTATTATGGTATTGATACTAAATTTGCTGATGAATCTGGCATTAAACGCTATGGATATCATGGCGTATCTGTCGGATCGGTGGTTCATTGCCTTGAAGAGCAATCAAGATTGGCTCCAAAGACAATTATTTGTCACATTGGTAGTGGTAGTAGCATAACTGCAGTCCAAAACGGAAAGAGTGTTGATACAACTATGGGCTATTCGCCACTCGAAGGCCTAGTAATGGCCTCACGTAGCGGTACTATAGATGTTTCAGCCGCTTTAGCTATAAAAAGGGAATTGCAATTAGATGACGATGGTCTCGAGCAATATCTTAATAAAAAATGTGGGCTACTTGGAATTAGCGGTAGTTCTAACGACATTCGCCAACTAATAATTAGCGAAGAAGCGGGTGATAAAAGTGCAAAACTAGCACTTGATATTTTTGTTTATCGTCTTCAACTAGCAATAGGTCAAATGGCCGCAAGTATGAATGGCATTGATTGTTTGGTCTTTACGGCAACAGTAGGTGAACGATCGAGTATTATCAGAAGTCGTATCTTGGACGGTCTTAGTTATTTAGGTTTTAACTATGATGCAATAGCTAATGAAAGCACTTTTGAGCCAACAGAATCAACTAATATTAGCTTGAAGGCAAGTAAGACAATTCTAGTTATTTCAACCGATGAATCATCCGAAATCGCCCGCCGAGCTGAGCAATTTATAATTTAGGTTATTAATATCTAGTCTTGCGGGTCCTGCCGCTTTGGTTTTCCCTAAAATTTTTTACCGATTACGATAAAACAATTTTAGGGGTCCCAACCAAACGTCACCCGTGATGACTATATAAATCAGCTTAACTATTTAACGTAGCTTCTTTGTTATTAGTTATAATCGCCGTAAGATATAAATCTTACATTATTGCCCAAGTACGTCAACTATCATTACTTTATACCCAACAGACTGTGCGAAGCAGCCGAACGCCACGTGCTGACCAAAGGTCACACGTAGAGTGTGCTGTTGGTATAAATGTAATGAGAGTGGACAGTAAGAAAGCGACGTATTACAAAGCAAGTTGAGATTTGACATTAAATTAATTGGCACTCTTGACATAGGAGTGCTAATTAATTTATACTGGTGTTATTGGCAATCTATATTGTAGAGTGCTAAAATTACATGCAGAATATTTAAAAATAATTAATGGCCCACCGAAACTTTTATAAAAAAGTTTTTGCGGGCAAGGGGAAAATAAAATGGGTAAAATTATTGGAATTGACCTTGGTACAACCAACAGCGCAGTCTCTTACATGGTGGCTGGAAAGCCGGAAGTGATTGCTAATGCTGAAGGCAACCGAACTACACCAAGTGTCGTAGCAATTAATAAAGGTGGTGAGCGTCTAGTCGGTCAAGTGGCTCAGCGCCAACGCGTAACTAATGCAAAAAACACGATTTACGGTGTTAAACGATTAATTGGACGTAAATTTGGCGATAAAGAAGTTCAAAAAGATCTTGATATTATGCCATACGAAATTTTAAAGCATGGTGATGGTGTTGTTGTAAAGATGAGTGGCAAAGATTATTCACCAGAAGAAGTCTCAGCTATGATTCTTTCTAAACTTAAAGCCGACGCCGAAGCCTTCCTTGGCGAAAAAGTAACCGAAGCTGTTATTACAGTTCCAGCTTACTTTGATGACTCTCAACGCCAAGCAACTAAAGATGCTGGTAAAATTGCCGGTCTAGAAGTTAAGCGTATTATCAACGAACCAACTGCTGCCGCCCTTGCTTATGGTCTTGATAGCAAAAAAGATGAAAAAATCGTCGTTTTCGACCTTGGTGGTGGCACATTCGACGTATCTGTTCTAGAACTTTACGACGAAGGTGGTAACAGGTCCTTTGAAGTTAAGTCAACCAATGGTGATACTCACCTCGGTGGTGAAGACTTTGATAACCGCATTGTAAATCATTTCTTGGACGTCTTTAAAAACGAGCAGGGAATTGATTTAAAAAGTGATAAAGCTGCCATGCAACGTCTAAAAGACGAAGCTGAAAAAGCTAAAAAAGAGCTTTCGACAACTAATGAAACTGAAATTAATTTGCCATTTCTTACAGCTGATGCTGATGGTCCAAAACACTTTGAATATAAGTTGACTCGTTCAAAACTAGAAGAGTTAATTTCTGATTTGATTGAGCGTTTAGCTGATCCTGTCAATAAAGCCTTAAAAGATGCTGGCCTAAAGCCTAAGGATATCGACGAGATTGTGCTTGTTGGTGGTATGACTCGTATGCCAATTGTCGTTGAAAAAGTTAAGGAATTGTTTGGCAAAGATCCACTTAAGGGTGTTAACCCTGATGAAGTTGTGGCCATGGGTGCTGCCATTCAAGGTGGTGTACTTGCCGGTGATGTTAAAGATGTCCTTCTTTTGGACGTGACGCCACTTTCACTTGGAATTGAAACTATGGGTGGAGTTGCCACTAAATTAATTGAGCGTAACACAACTGTTCCAACTTCAAAATCAGAAACCTTTAGTACGGCTTCTGACCGACAACCACAAGTTGAAATTCACGTCACACAGGGCGAGCGTGAGCTTGCAGCTGACAACAAGTCACTTGGACGGTTCACGCTTGATGGTATTGCCCCAGCGCCTCGTGGCGTGCCACAGATTGAAGTTACTTTCAACATTGATGCTAACGGTATTTTAAATGTTACAGCTAAAGACAAAGGTACTGGTAAAGAGCAAAGCATTACTATTTCAAATAGTGGTAACCTAAGTAAAGACGATGTTGCTAAAGCTCAAAAAGAGGCCGAATTACATGCTGATGAAGATAAGAAAAAGCGTGAAGCAATTGATGCCCGTAATGGTCTTGAAAGCGCAATTTACCAATCTGAAAAGATGCCAGATGAATTTAAAGACAAAATTAGCGATGAAGATAAAAAAGTCATTACTGATGCTGTTGCCGAAGCTAAAAAACATAAAGACAGCGATGACAAAGACGAAATTGAAGCTGCTGCAAAAGCTTTGAATGAAGCCATTATGCCAATCGGTGCCAAGATGTATGAAGCTAAATCAAAAGAGGAAGCACCTGCCTCTGAAGGTGATGCTAAAAAAGAAGACGAGCCTGTCGAAGGTGAAGTCGTCGACGACAAAAAGGAGTAATAACCCTATATTCCCTAAAGTGCTATAATAAAGGTGTAATAACCAAAGGAGGTGCGTTTTATGGGAATCTTAGGTTGGATTATTCTCGGTGGATTAGCCGGATGGATTGCTTCAATGATCGCCGGGACAAATGCAAGACAAGGCTTTATTGGCAATATTGTTATCGGTATTATCGGTGCATTCTTAGGTGGTTTTATAATGAGCCTACTTGGGTTTGACGGGATTACCGGATTTAACCTTTACAGTCTGTTAGTTGCACTACTAGGTGCAGTTGTCGCACTTTGGCTTTTCAGGATGTTATCTGGCAATAAAGCTGTTTAGTTAAATAAAAAATTAGATAAATATTATTAGCACTCTTGCAATAAGAGTGCTAATTTTATACAATGATTACAGATGACCCACACATCAAGATCTTGATACTCCGTAATCTGATTACAGACTACGTCGTTCAGGATTTGATGAGGGGTAGACAGGATTAATTATGACAAAAAAAGATTATTATGAAATATTGGGTATTAGCAAAACCGCCTCTGATGATGAGATAAAAAAAGCCTATCGAAAAGCGGCTGTTAAATTTCATCCCGACAAAGAAGGCGGCGATGAAGCTAAGTTTAAAGAAGTTAGTGAAGCTTATGAAGTCTTAAAAGATGGCGCCAAAAGACAGCGCTATGATCAATTTGGTCACGCTGGCGTCGGTGGCAATAGTGGTTCAAGTGCCGGTGGTGGCAATCCATTTGGTGGATTTGGAGGTTTTGGTGGCCAAAGTGGCCAGAGCATGAACTTTGATTTTGGTGATGGTGGCTTAGGCGATATCTTTGGCCAATTCTTCGGCGGTGGAAATAGTCGCAACCAAGGACCAAAACGTGGACGCGATGTTGAAGTGTCTTTGCAATTATCTTTTGAAGAAGCAATTTTTGGCGTAGAAGAAAAAGTCGAAATTGACATGGACGACGAATGCTCGCATTGCCATGGTACAACCGTCGAGCCGGGTTACGAAATGAAAACTTGTCCAACTTGTAAAGGCGCTGGCCAATTAAACCGCGTTATGAACACGATTTTTGGACCAATTCAGCAAGCTGTGACATGCGATAACTGTGGTGGCCGTGGTAAAATTCCTGAAAAAACTTGTACTGTTTGTCGTGGCAAGGGTATTGAACGTCGTAAAAAGAAGATTAATCTTAAAGTTCCTGCCGGAATTGATGATGGTGCTACAATTCGACTTAAGGGCTATGGAGAAGCGGTTGGTAACGGTCAAAAGGGTGATTTGTATGTTCATATTCTAGTTAAGGCTCACAAAATCTTTACACGCGAAGGTGATATTATTCTGTCGGAACAGCATGTTGGTATGGTTGATGCAACCTTAGGCACCGAAATCGACGTCGACACAGTTGACGGTAAAATTCGCATGAAAGTACCAGCTGGCACTCAATCTGGCTCTGATTTCAAGCTTTCAAACCACGGTGTTCCACATATGCAAAGTGACCGTCGTGGTGCTCATATTGTCAGTATTATTGTCGATATTCCAACTCGGCTATCTAAAAAGCAAAAAGACCTCCTCGAGCAGTTCTAAAAGGTTATTTCAGATTATTTATTCAGTTTTATTTGATAACTGGTCGTAGAACTCTTGCCAGCTAATACCGTCTTCGTCTAGTTGTTCTAATGGTATATCGGAGTTATATTTTGGAGCATCGAGCTTCTTTTCTGATCTATCACTACCAACTACATACAACCCAGCTTCATTTTTGCTGGTGACTATTCTTATTAATCCATTTAAGGCAACTATTGCGGCATTATTATCCATGCCTAACCCATATTCTATGAGCCCGTCTTTCTTTTGGCTTTCTAAGTAATCTTTAAAATGTTCAGATCTTAATCTTCCATCAGGGGTCTCTAAACTATCATAGTGAGGGGCGACAATTGTATCTATTATCCCCATTCCATTTACGATAGAGTGATTCCAAGGTTCGCCTTTGGGTACTTCATAACTTTGCGAATCACTATGGCCTTTATTAAACCAAGCAAGTGCACCAGCGCTGATACCCGTTATTATTTTACCTTTGCGCATGGCATCAGAAAGCATAGTGTCTACGCCATGCTTTTTCCATAATTCCATGGCATATCGGGTGTCGCCACCAGAAACGTAAATTACGTCTGATTGGTCAAACTTATTTTGCATTGCTTCATTTTCTGGCATATTGTTATAGTTATGAAGAAAATCAACATTAACACCTAGATCTTCGCCGTACATTTTATTTGATCCAGCTATAAGTTTTTCAAAGTCAGCTTGTCTATTTTTTGGAGTTGGTACGATAAGAACGTTTGGTTTTGATTTTCCACTTAAATTAAGCCCCATTTCAAGTAATGGGCGAGCAGACCTATGATAAATACCACCACCAATTAAAATCATTTTGGCTTCGTCTGGTAAAATATGTTGGTTTATTTTTTCTTGCATTTATCAATACTGTAGCATAAAAACACTAAAAATGCAATATTAGATAACCTGACTCTAAAAATACCAACGCGGGTGGCGTTCGGCGGGGTGGCACCCGATTTACCACAAAATGGTAATCCATTTTTATAAATCAGGGGCGGACCGGGCGACAGGACCCGAGGGGGTTTTAAGAGGCAGGTTAGCTGCGATACTATTGTGTCATGTGATACACTTGATAATGCAACTATGAACCACTCAAATATATTAACCATTATTTCTGCTAGCCAAACTTCGTCTGGTGTGTTGTCGCTAAAGGCGGCTGCTTTTGATTTGCATCTTGAAATCTTGGTAATAGCACCCGATGATGAAAACATAATAGAATTACTTGGAACTACTGACCGTGTTATATACAGGTTTGGACCAAAAAATTATTCAAAATACGCTAATCTTTTACCACTTATTTCTAATAAGCCTCGTTATATACTAGAAAAATCTATTGGAGCCTTTGATAAAATTAATACATACAAGATTTTGTCGACAGCTGGCATACCAATACCAAAATCATGGATTGTTAAGAAAGATTACTTATATGACGGTAATAGTTTTGTTATTAAGATTGCAAATGGTAATCAAGGATTAGGTGTTGAAAAAATCAATAGTCAAAAAGATTTAGATGATTTTTTTGAAACTTATGCTGGTGATGATGAGTTTTTAGCACAAGAGTTCATTGCCGAGGCAGAGGCAAGAGATAAGCGGCTTTTTGTGATTGGCAATAAAGTTGTTGCGGCAATGGAAAGAATATCTTTATCGGATGACTTTCGAGCAAACCTTCACCTTGGAGCAGCTGCTCAAAATTATGAGCCATCTTTAGAGGAAATAGAAATTGCATTAAAATCAATTGAAGCTTTTGGCTTAGATTATGGTGGAGTTGATATTATTGACAGTAGTCGGGGGCCACTAGTATTAGAGGTTAATCCATCGCCTGGGTTTGGTATTAGTAAAATTACCGGTGTTGATGTTGCAAAAGAATTAATTAGATATATATCAGAGGAGTACAAAAAATGATTGATTTGACGTTGATCTCAGAGAATGAATTGGGACAAACACCAAAATATATGAGACGTGAATTAATAAAAAGAGGCTGGAAAGCAGAAATCCCATATATTGGTTCGGCGCATTATTTTTTAGTACGAAGTGATGGGAAAAAATTACATATTTTTAGTTCAACCCCACCAACTACGAGTTTTGCGGCTGCAAGTTTAGCTAATGATAAGTTTGCAACACACCAACTCTTAAAAGACAGTAATGTTCCACAGCTCGATACTATAAAAGTTAGTGGAGCTGGTGACCTTAACGAGGCAATCGGTTTTTTGAAGGATAAAAAAACCGTTGTCGTTAAGCCTATTGATGGTGGTCATGGTAAGGGTATTACAGTTAATGTAACCAATGAGTCAGATTTAACAAATGCCGTAACGGTTGCATTGGCTCAGTCAAAATATATTCATGCAGCAATTGTGCAAGAGCAATACCCGCACGATGCTATTTACGATTTGAGGATTTTAACTATTAATTATAAGTATGTGGCTGCAATATATCGTGTCGCAGCTCGAGTATTTGGTGATGGAATTCATAATGTGTTGGAACTTATCGAAATAGAAAATGCAACAGAGCGACGTGGTAAGGCATATCACACAGAATTGGCCACTATTGATGTTGAAAAAGCACGCACCTATATGAAAGATAAAATTGAAAATATTCCTAGCATTGGCGAAGAGGTATCGGTTTTGGGTATCGCTAATTATGGTGCTGGTGGTGAAACTGTTGACGTTACTGACAACCTTCCAAACTGGTTGATAAAAAATGCCGAAGAAGCTAGTCTAATTTGTGAATTACCAGTTGCTGGTGTTGATTTTATGTTAGCCCGTTTTCCTGAAATAAATCATACTCAAGAGGATTTAGATGTTTCTATGACCGAGATTAATAAAGCACCACTTTTAACTATGCACGATACGCCAACTTCGGGAATTTCACGAAGTGCTGTTTCAAAATATATAGATTATCTTAGTTCGCTTTGATGGTAATTTTGCTAAATATATAGACAATTATTTAGACCCTATAACACTTGACTAAATGGAGTAAAAGTGATAGAATTTTCCAAGTCAATACGATAATAATAATCCTATTGTTATTATCATAAATGTGAGGTTATATAAAGGTATGTCTGAATTCGACGAAGCAAAAACCCGTGATATGATCCTCTTTGTTGGGTCTTATTTGGAACCACAAATGGTAGCTATTAAACGTCTAGAAAAGATGATTGATAAACAACTTGTTGCTTGTGTTTTACTCGATTCTACAGATCCTACTAGTTTAAATGATGACCAAATTAGCAACAATAAAACTATCTATATAAAATGTGATTTTTCTACACCAGTGGTTATTTTTAAAGCCTTAGCTCCATATAAAGATCGTTTCTTGGCAGTTACGTGTCGTGCGGAAAGAAATATTCCTTTATTAAAAAAAGTAATACCACATATACCTTATATCAACACTCCAACTGAATTGTCTCTTGATTGGACGACTGACAAAGTTCGCATGCGTCAATTGTTGAGAGCTTATGATAAATCAATATCGCCAAAGTTCACGGTTGTTCACGACGCTACTAAAGAGACGCTTGATCGTATCGAAAAAACAGTTGGTTTTCCACTTATGGTTAAACCGGCTGGTTTAGCTGCTAGCTTGTTAGTGACTTTGTGTTATCACCGCGAAGAGCTTGAATCTAATTTAAAAAATACGGTTCATAAAATAAATAGAATTTATAAAGAAAAAAAGGGTAGAGGCGAACCACAAATACTTGTTGAAGAGTTTATGGACGGTGCAATGTTTTCAATCGATTCATACGTAAATCAAAGAGGCGTTGTTTATCATACCCCTTTGGTCCACGTTAAGACTGGTAGGTCTGTAGGCTTTGAAGATTTCTTTGGCTATATGAGGATTACGCCAGTAGTGTTGAAGCCCTATAAAATAGAGGCCGCTCAAAAAGTTGCCGAAAAGGCTATTGAGGCATTGAATCTTCGTAGTACAACTTGTCATATTGAATTAATGAAAACAGAAGATGGATGGAAAATAATCGAATTAGGACCTCGTATCGGTGGTTTCCGTCACGAGATGTATGAGTTATCTTATGGATTTGATCATTCTCTAAACGATATTTTAATCAGGATTCCAAAAAAACCAATTATAACTAAAAAGGCCAGAGGCTATACTTCGGTTATGCAATTCTATGCTCGCACAAGGGGTAAATTAAAAAATATTGATGGTGTCAATAAAATTCGGAAACTCGAATCATTTACGCGTATTGATATAATTAAAAAACATGGTGATATGTGTGATTTTGCTAGAAATGGCGACAGTCCAGTTTTTACAATTGTACTTTTTAACCATAATCGATCAAATTTGCTTGCAGACATCCGTCGACTCGAACAGGCGGTGCAAATTAATGTTATTAAGAAGACATCGCGAACTATAACAAAACAAGCTTAGTTTTGTTTGCATAGATAATTAAAATGACTTACTGCTATAATATGCTTATGATATTTCATGAGCATATTATCTTATGAGCGCGCGTCATAACTGGGGCGTTGGCCCTATTATCAGCATGGTTTTATTGCTAGTTATAGGTGCTTTTGCTTTTATAGTTTTACCTAATATTTTGCAGCCAAAAACCACGCTAAGAATTGGTGATGGTGTTTTTAACACCAGGGTTGTGTCAAACGATGGCGATATTGGTAGGGGATTATCTGGCACGGCCGAATTTGATCCTGACCAGGCACTTCTAATAGTTTTTCCTAGTGATAAAAAATGGGATGTTGGTACTAAAGATATAAAAGCTAAAATTGATATTGTTTGGTTAAATTTTGATAAGAAAGTAGTATATGTTGTAAAAAATGCGTCACCAGATAATTCGGGTGATTCACTGTATAGCCCTAAATCAGCTGCACGTTATATACTTGAGTTACCAGCCGGATCGGTTGACAACAAGGCGATAACGTTAAATAGCACGGCGGTTTTTGAACTTGATGCGGAAGATAAGGTTTAATGTATTATGCAAGTTATTATAATTTGCGCCTTGGTAACTATAGGCTTGTTTTTTGCAGCATTTAGTTCTAAGCGCCGATTTGGCCTCCTGGGGCTAGCATTAGCCTCTGGTTCGCTGTTAAGCGGGATTTGGGGTTATGATGCTGGATTAATTGCTAGCGGTCTAGGCATCCCGTCTGGGCCTTTAACGTCTGCTATTTCGCTTTCGATGATTGTACTTTTACCAGCTGGATTATTATTATTTCATGGCTACACCTATAGAACACTTATCGGCCGTTTGGTTGGATCTGGATTATTTACTCTACTCGCAATTGCATTTTTAATTGAGCCACTTGGCCATGTTTTTGTTTTACAAGGGTTAGGGGCAAATATCTATAATACAATTGTGGCAAATAGGGAATTGATTATTGGCGCTGGTTTGATTGTTGCCGTGGTTGATATATTTTTAACAAAACCAGCGAAATCGTCCGAAAAACGTCACTAAAGTTGACAGACTACACCTAAAAATGGTACATTTTTTAGATGCGGGACCATAGCTCAGCTGGTTAGAGCGTCTGCCTTTTAAGCAGGATGTCGTGAGTTCAAGTCTCACTGGTCTCACCATAATAAAATACTCATCGAAAGATGGGTATTTTATTATGGTAAAATCCAGTTTGGATTTGAAATCACGACATCCGTGGGATGGAGTGAGTGAGACCCGCCTGTGGCGGGTCGCAAGGCCGGAAGCCGGATGACGAACGTCACCGACTGAGGCGGGTGAGAAATGCCTGTGGCATTTCGCAAGGCTATGTTTCAGATTTTGAACTATGTTCAAAGTATGGAACTAGCGGGGTCGCGGAACGTGACCGCAGAAAATTCAGAATGAATTTTACTGTGACAAGTCTCACTGGTCTCACTACGAAGTTGAGAGATAGTCTCACTGGTCAAGTGACTATGAAACGATAATATTTAAGCTAATCTTAAGTATATGCTATACTAAACCCATGTCTTGGTGGGTGCTAAAACGTAAACTTCATACGTCGTGGTTAATTGCAATTTTGTGCGTTGGAATATTTATTGGTGTCTTTTTGGCAAAATATAGTGGGGGATATAGCCTATCATCTATCCCCTGCTTGATAATTTCAATTTTTTTGATTGCTATTGTAATGTGGCGAAAATATATTTATTTAATACCAATTTTACTAATTGGAGGTACATTATTTGGACTTTGGCGTGGATCGATATCCCAAAATGAATTAGACGCATATAAGCCACTATATGGGAAAACTATTTACGTGGAGGGGATGGTTAAAGATGATGTTGATATTGGCGCATCGGGGCAACTATCTATTAGGTTGGATAGTATACGCATAAAAGGTAAGTCGGTATCTGGAATTTTATGGATTACGACATCCGTAAGTGATATAAAAAGGGGTGATAAGTTATTATTTCATGGAATTTTGCAGGCAGGTTTTGGAAATTTTGCTGGTACTATGTACCGCGCTGTTATTGATAAGATTATTTATCCCCTGCCTGGTGATATTGCTAGAGTTGTGAGGGATTGGTTTGCGGACGCAATTCGCAGAGCTATTTCTGATCCAGAGGCGAGCCTAGGTATAGGTTATTTGGTTGGACAACGTCGGGCGCTACCGGCAGATTTGGTATTAGCATTGCAGGTTGTTGGATTAACCCATGTTGTTGTGGCGAGCGGATATAATCTAACAATTTTAGTTAGGTTGGCCAGACGATTATTTATAAAGGTTTCAAAATATTTATCAACGTTATCGGCTGGTGTGATGATTGTAGCTTTCATGTCAATTACCGGGCTAAGTCCAAGTATGTCGCGAGCCGGGCTTGTTTCCAGTCTAAGTTTGCTGGCATGGTATTATGGCCGCCAATTTCATCCACTGATTTTGTTGCCATTTGCGGTAGCGGTAACTGTGATTATTAACCCAAGTTACGCTTGGGGTGATTTAGGTTGGCAACTATCGTTTGCAGCTTTTGCTGGGGTTATGATTGTTGCCCCACTACTGCAACGTTATTTATTTGGTGATAAAAAGCCGGGGACTATAATGCAAATATTGGGTGAGACAATATCTGCACAAGTTGTTACATTGCCGATTATTGTGATGGCTTTTGGGCAATTATCAAATATCGCAATTGTGTCAAACTTGTTAATTTTACCTTTGGTGCCGCTGGCAATGTTACTGACCTTTGTGGCTGGCGTGGGTGGTCTTATTTTGCCAACTTTATCATGGCTAATTGGTATGCCGGCAACTTGGCTGCTGCGGTATATGGTAAAAGTTATTGAGTATCTGGCTAGTCTGCCATGGGCGGCGACAAATAATATAAATTTACAGATTTGGTGGGTAGCTGCATATTATTTGGCGATTATTGGGCTATGTTTATATATGTGGCGAGTAACAAAATATAGTTTGCGCGAAGTTAACCTGGTCGAGTAATCTTATATCTGTTATAATAGTAAAATTAAACAATAAAGTTAAGAGGCTTTTATATGTCTGGACATAGTAAATGGTCAACTATTAAACGCGAAAAAGGCGTAAAAGACGCTAAGCGGGGTGCTATATTTACAAGATTAGGAAATTTAGTTGCAATTGCAGCTCGCGGTGGTATTGACCCGACAATGAATGCAACTTTATATATGGCAATTGAAAAAGCCAAAGAGGCAAACATGCCAGCTGCTAATATTCAACGAGCAATTGATCGCGTCGGTGATAAAAATGCTGCCGTCCTTGAAGAAACAACTTATGAAGCTATGGGTCCAGGTGGTGTTGGTATTATTATTGAAACAGCAACAGATAATAAAAATCGTACTTTTCCTGAAATTAAAAATGCTTTAACTAAAAACGGTGGTCGCATTGCTGATGCTGGCAGCGTTATGTTCCAATTTTCTAGAAAAGGTGTCATTAGAGTTGCGGCAGTTGGAGAAGAAGCATTACTTACAGTTCTTGATGCAGGGGCAGAGGATGCTGTTGAAGAAGATGGTGAATTAGTTGTTTATACTGAGCAAAAAGAGTTATACAAGGTTAGAACTGCGATAGTTAAAGCTGGGCTTGCCGTATCTGGTGCCGAACTTCAATATGTACCTCATGCACAGGTTGAGGTAAGTGATCCTGAAATTGCACGAAAAGTGATTAAAATACTTGATGCACTTGATGATGTTGAAGATGTGGTAAATATTCACACTAACGCTGATATTACGGCTGATATTCCAGAATAATAAAACAAACTTGTATTTAGCTTAAAATAAGCATATTATTTTGATATGCATAAGCTATATAAACTGGTTATCTTTACTAGCCTGCTTTTAACGATATTTATATCTAATAATTCGGATGCAATTAGCCAAAATCTGTTGATAAGCCAGGTAAAAGTTGGTGATTCGACCACTAGCCGACTTATTGAAATGTACAATAATTCTGATTCGCCATATGAAGTTTCTGGGTTATGCATATATTACAGTACTCCGAAAAACGCCATTCCTTATGTTAGCGTTGGGTGTTTTAATGACCCAAACCCAGCGGTCCATATGTTTGTCAGAGCTCGTTCATTTTTATTAGCTGCCTCAATCCAAACAGGTATTCCGGCTGATATGATTTTAGTTCCAGGGCTTGGGACTGGAGCCAGCGGCCATGTTTATCTAATGGACAAATTAGGAAAAGAGATTGATAGAGTCGGTTGGGGAGAGGCAATAAACGCAGAGGGGTTAAGTCCTGTACCTATTGACTCAACGAGGGTAATTGAGCGTCGAAAAGACGAAGTAACTGGTGCCCTAATTGATACGGATAATAATCAAAATGATTTTATAAATTCTTCGCTCCGTCAAAAATATCAATACGGGGCTTTATATGATGTTATTGATGTCTGCAAAAATATTGAAGGTATTCAAGAAACTGTGCCAACAGATTTTACAGTAGATGGCAACGGTGGTTGCAACCCTCCACCAGTTGATATTTGTTCAAATATAGACGGGATGCAGGTTACCGTGCCAAGTGGCTACGCGGCCAATCTTAATGGTGAATGTCAGATTGATTCTTGCCAAAATATTGATGGTTTGCAACAAACCATACCTGATGGCATGGAGCTAAATAACGCCGGAAACTGTATTGTTCATGATGAGTGTTCTAATATACCAGATATTCAAACTAAGTTACCTGATGGTTATGAAGTTGATAGCAGTGGCAATTGTAATCCTATCCCGGTTGATGTTTGCAATAATTTGGACGGGGTGCAACAAGGGCTACCTGAAGGTATGGAATTTGATGTTAATGGTGGGTGTGTTGTTATTGTTGACAAGTGTTCAAATTTAGATGATTTTCAGACAGTTGTGCCAAATGGTTTTTTAAAAGGCGATAATGATATTTGCAGCTTAGGTCTATTGCCATTACAAATTACCGAACTACTGCCTAATGCTGTGGGTAGTGATGATGGTAATGAATTTATTGAGTTATATAATCCAAACAAGACCGATATTAATTTATCAAGTTATATATTTTATGTGGGTGGTAATTATACCCATGCATATTCTTTTCCGATTGGTTCGTATATTAAAACCGGTGAGTATAAAGCTTTTTTAAATGATGGAATCAAATTTACACTAGTGAATACTACTAGTAGCGTCCATTTGTTTGGTATTGATAATTTATTAATCGATGAAACTCAAATTTATAACGATCCGCCAGATGGGATGGCATGGGCTTTAATTGATAACACTTGGCAATATACTAATCAGCCAACACCAAATGAGGCAAATAAAGTTTCTTTGGTTGAACCAGAACCTATAATTAAGGAAGAAAATAACGACCCTGGGACTGTGAGTAATTTGATGCCATGTGCTTCAAACCAATATCGTAGCCCAGAAACAAATCGGTGTAGATTAATTGTCGCTGTAAGTTCATCATTAACTCCTTGTAAGGACGGACAATATAGAAGCGAAGAAACTAACCGCTGCCGTAGTATTGCATCTGACGTGGCCGACTTAACGGCTTGTGCTGAAGGTCAAGAACGTAATCCAGAAACAAATCGTTGTCGGTCAATTACGGCGGTGTTAGGTGCCAGCGATTTAAAGCCATGTGAAGAAGGCCAAGAGCGTAATCCCGAAACAAATCGTTGCCGAAATATAGTCAGTGCGATTCCGGTGGCGGATTACGCACCCGAGCAAACGTTTGAACAGTCAAATAATTATATTCTTTGGTGGTCGCTTGCTGGCGTTGGGGCAGTTGCAATTATCTATGGCATTTGGGAATGGAGACAGGAGATAGTGAAATTAGTTCAAAAAATTGGTTTATTGGTACGGCGGAAATAATAAACGTTATGTATACTTGAGTTCTTCTTTTCTACCGCCAAACATCCCACCATTATTTTATCCGGGCCACTCTACGTGTGACCTTTGGTCAGCACGTGGCGCTCGGCTGGCCTACCGGCCACATCCCTCCAAAATAAGATGGAATGTTTGACGTGCTTTTTGATAATTTGAAAATATTGTCATTTTAGCATTCAAAGATAATTACGGGTGGCGTTCGGCGGGGCAACCCCAGTTTACTACAAAATGGTAATCCATTTTTATAAACTAGGGGTGGACCGGACGACAGGACCCGCGAAGTGTAATGCGTTTTTGCGTTATATTTGAGGCTGGAGTTATAAATATCAGGTATACTAACGGTATGAGAATTATTGGTATTGACCCTGGGACAGGCATTTTAGGCTTTGGCGTTATTGAAATAACGAATGGCAAAATGAAACTAATTGATGCCGGTGTAGTGACGACACCAGCTCATACGCCACTAGATATTCGCCTAGAGGATATTTTTGACAGTCTAACTGATATTATTGCTGAGACAAAACCAGAATTTATGTCTATCGAAACGTTATTTTTTGCACAAAATGTTACTACGGCTATGAGCGTCTCTCATGCACGTGGCGTTGCAATGTTGGCTGGTCGAAAAGGTGGCA
>Ga0209429_10000593_pt1 | contig 23980 bp, 22 predicted proteins | sample BarGraNGADG00212_3_FD_184493 | JGI IMG/M metagenome (GOLD analysis project Ga0209429, IMG submission 184493) | Arctic peat soil microbial communities from Barrow, Alaska - Barrow Graham LP Ref core NGADG0004-212 (SPAdes) (version 2) | ecosystem: Environmental > Terrestrial > Soil > Wetlands >...
CCATTATCTCAATAAAGGTATACTTGGGTGCCGTGCCGGCGCGAATGGCGTCCAGGAGCTTCCTGGCGCCTGCCGTGCTGTGTGCAACAGCAACTTTAACCGGCATGCCGCCCAATGTAAGTTCTGCTTCCTTTACATCATCGGCAACTCCGCGAACCGTCTTGTACTCAAAGGAAGGAAGATCCTTATCTTCGAGAATATCTGCAACGGTTCGAAGGGCTGCTTCCATGACACCGCCGGTTGCTCCGAAAATAACACCGGCTCCGGTATATTCCCCCATGAGATCCTGGTCAGGAGCTTCATCAGGAAGAGAATTGAAGTCAATTCCGGCCTCACGGATCATTCGGGCAAGTTCCCTGGTCGTAATGACAATATCAACATCCCTCAAACCATCACTATCCACATGCTGCTCGCGTGCAGCCTCTGTCTTCTTGGAAGTACAGGGCATAACCGAAACGGTGCAGATTGAATTAGGCTCAATGCCGTTCTTCTGTGCATAGTAAGACTTTATGAGGGCACCTTCCATCTGATGAGGGGATTTACAGCTTGAAAGGTTCGGAATGAAGTCCGGGTAGTAAAATTCACAGAAACGAATCCATCCCGGTGAACAGGATGTGATCATCGGAAGAACTCCGCCGTTGTTAATGCGGCCGATAAGCTCCGTACCTTCTTCGATAATGGTAAGATCGGCACCGAAATTCGTATCATAAATCTTATCTGCACCAAGTCTGCGCATGGCTGCAAACATTTTGCCGGTTGCACGTGTGCCGATCGGCAGGCCGAACTCTTCACCGATTGCAGCACGGACAGCAGGGGCAACCTGCATGACAACGTGCTTGTTCGGATTATGGATTGCTTCCCATACTTTCTCGGTCTCTTCCTTTTCGTGAAGCGCCCCGACAGGACAGGCAATAATGCACTGGCCGCAATAGACACAGGGTGCATCTGCCATGGACACATCATAAGCCGGTCCGATGCTGGTTGCAAAGCCGCGGTTAATGAAGGAGAGTACTCCTATATCCTGTTTTTCACAGGCCGCTACACAGCGTCCGCACTTGATGCATTTGCTGCCGTCCCTGATAATGGAATACGACTTGTCATCATATACCGAAGGACTCTTCTCACCTTCAAAGGTGATTCCGCGTATTGAATATTCATCTGCAAGTGTCTGCAGTTCGCAGTTGCGGTTGCGGATACAGGCCAGACAATCCCTGTTATGGTCTGAAAGAATCATTTCAAGTGTTGATTTTCTTGTGGCACGTACTTTTGCACTGTTGGTATGAACGATCATACCTTCACTGACCGGCATAACGCAGGCCGCGGCTAGTGCACGTGCTTTTTCTATTTCTACAAGACAGACCCGGCAGGCACCGACTTCATTGATTCCTTTGAGAAAACATAAAGTCGGAATCTTAATACCGGCATGTCTTGCTGCTTCGAGAACGGTATACGTGGATGGCACGCTGACCGATACCCCATCAATGGTAAGATTCACCATGTTCACTGTTATTCACGCTCCTTTTTGAAAATGACAGATGTCCCGCGGACAGCCGGCCACTATTTCTTTACAACAGCCTTAAACTTACATGCATCCATGCATGCGCCGCACTTGATGCACTTTTGTGTGTCAATTACGTAAGTCTCTTTGCCTACAACACCGGAAATACAGCCGACCGGGCACTTTTTAGCGCAAAGACTGCATTTTTTACATAAATCAGGCTCAATATAGTACTGAGTCAATCCTTTGCAGACATGACAGCGGCACTTCTTCTCAACAACATGCTCCATGTACTCGTTGCGGAAATGGTGGAGTGTCGAGAGGATAGGGTTCGCAGCGGTCTGTCCGAGAGCACACAGGGAACCATTCTTAAGAGCAAGTGCAATCTCCTCAAGTGACTTAATGTCATCAAGTGTACCCGTTCCATTGGTAATCTTAGTCAGAATCTCAAACATACGCTTTGTACCAATACGGCAGGGCGCACATTTTCCGCATGATTCGTCAACCGTAAATTCCAAAAAGAACTTAGCGATATCAACCATACATGTATCTTCGTCCATAACGATCATTCCGCCGGAACCCATCATGGATCCGACTGAAATCAGGTTATCATAGTCAATAGGTGTATCAATTAATGATGCAGGGATACAGCCGCCGGAAGGTCCGCCGGTTTGCACGGATTTGAATTTTTTGCCGTTGGGAATTCCGCCGCCGATATCGAATACGATTTCTCGGACCGTGGTGCCCATCGGAATTTCAACAAGACCGACGTTGTTGACTTTACCGCCGAGGGCAAATACTTTCGTACCCTTGGAGCGTTCCGTTCCGATCGAAGAAAACCACTCAGCTCCGCGAATCATAATGACCGGAATATTGGCATATGTCTCAACGTTATTGAGTATTGTAGGCTTGCCAAAGAGCCCCTTTACAGCAGGGAACGGAGGACGGGGTGTCGGGTTGCCTCGTTTGCCTTCAATGGAGCGCATCAGTGCAGTCTCTTCACCGCAGACGAATGCTCCGGCTCCCAGACGAATGTCCAGGTCGAAATCAAATCCGGAATCAAATATATTGGTGCCAAGAAGTCCGTATTTCCTTGCCTGTTCTATGGCAATAGTAAGACGTTCGACCGCTATCGGATATTCGGCGCGCACATAAACAAATCCCTGATGTGCACCGATGCAGTATCCTGCAATCGTCATTGCTTCTATTACACTGTGAGGATCACCTTCCAAAATGGAACGATCCATAAAAGCTCCGGGATCACCTTCGTCAGCGTTGCAGCAGACATATTTGGTATCATTGGATACTTTCGCAGCAAATTCCCACTTGCTGCCGGTGGGGAATCCTCCGCCGCCTCTGCCGCGAAGTCCTGATGCCTTAACCTCGGCAATGATTGACATCGGTTCTCTTTTTTCGGTAAGTATTTTACCGAGTGCCTGATAACCGTCATGAGCGATATACTCGTCAATCTTCTCAGGATTAATCACACCGCAGTTGCGCAAAGCAATGCGAAGCTGTTTTTTAAAGAAACTGTTGTCCTCGGCGGCAAAGCTTGCACCGGCAGGTACAGCAGCAGTAAGTGTCATAAGACGATGTACATAACGGCCTTTGAGTAAATGTTCGCTGATTATTTCGTCTACATCTTCCGGAGTAACGCGATAATACATTACGCCCTCGGGATAGATTACAACGACAGGTCCTTCAGCACACAGACCGAAACAACCCGTTTTGACTATTTTTATTTCCTTGTCCAGACCATATGTCGGAAGTAGTTCCGAGAATCGATCCATAATCATAGGAGAACTTGATGATGTACATCCGGTTCCACAGCAGACAAGGACATGTGCACGAAATAAATCCATGTTCTTATGCCTCCTTATACTTAGCTATGATGCCGGGTATTTCATCGGGCGTGAGACGTCCATAGACATCATCATTCACAAGAATGACGGGAGCAAGGCCGCATGCGCCTACACAGCGGCATGACGAAATGGAATACTTACCATCTTTTGTCACTTCACCTGATGGAATTCCAATTGATTTCTCGATTCCTTCCAAAAGCAATTGCGAGCCCTTAACATAACATGCAGTTCCGAGACAAACAGTGAATACAGTCTCTCCCTTTGGCTTAAGAGAGAAAAAAGAATAGAAAGAAACGACACCATATACTTCAGCGACAGAAACACCCAGGGCAGCTGCAACTTTTTTTTGTACAGCCAAAGGCAAAAAACCGTAAATCCCCTGTGCCTTTTGTAAAGAAGTCATTAATGCTTTCTGGCCTTCACCTTTATGTTCAGCCAGGACCACATCGAGCTTTGTGCTCATTTCTTCCGGAGTCAGTTTTGTTTTTCCCACAGTAGACTCACCTCCCACTGCGTAGAATATCATGAATGACACGCTTGCTCAATTAGATATGGTGAAAATTCATATCAAATTGATAAATTTTTATCTATTTGAGCAAAAAGCCATTATGATGAAAATCATTTCAGGCCAAAATGCATCCAAATGAAAGCTTCTAAGGTATAATTGCCTTTAACAGGTTCAATGCAAAAACGACAGAAAAGGGTATGCAATGAGATTGGAATTCACAATAAATAAAGATGAGCACGGCAAAATGGCACACGAAGTATTATCCGGCCGTATGAAAATGTCCCGTCTGATGATTAAGAAAGTCAGATTGTACGGAAAACTTCTGGTTAACGGAAAATCTGCCCGGATGAAAGATCCTGTGTCCAACGGTGACCAGATTGAAGCTTTATTTGAAGATGAACAAATTCAGGCAACTGTAAGACCAGACTGTTCAATACCTGTCCTGTATGAGGATGACTGGCTCCTTGTATGTGAAAAACCGGCGGGATTAGTCACTCATCCGTCATGGCAGCACATGGACGACTCCCTGATTCAACGACTTTCCGATCAGCGCCTTCATCCGGTCATGCGGCTCGACCGCGAAACGAGCGGCCTGATAATCATCGCAAAGAACGGATTTGCACACTATGTCATTTCCAGTGACTCCATGGAAAAAGAATATCTCGCCGTAGTTCACGGCGCTTTTGGAGAACCGGACGGTACAATCGACCTGCCGATCGGGCGGGCATCTGATTCGATTATGATCAGGGTTGTCTGCGAAGACGGTCAGCCATCGGTCACACATTACCATACCGAGAAATATTTTCCGGAAAAAGAAATATCACTTGTGAGGTTTGTGCTGGAAACAGGCAGGTGCCATCAGATCCGCGTTCATGCGCGTCATCTCGGACACCCGCTGGTCGGCGACGGTCTGTACGGGCCGTCCTCCTGTGATTATCCAATGCCGGATACACCGTCCATTGAAATGGATAAAAAGATCGACAGGCAGGCACTTCATGCCTGTAAATTGAGCTTCCATCATCCAATAACGCATGAAAAACTCTCGTTTGAGAGTGAAATTCCCGATGATATGAAAAAACTTCTCGACTGATATTTATCAGCCCGGAAAATCGAGATCTTTCTTTAGGTCGGCAGATAAAAAAGAAGTACTCTTTCTCTCTATCATCTGGGCTGCAAGCTCAAGGGAAGCATGGTCTTTTGTTTCGCCGGACAGAAGACGTGCGACCTCTTCCACCCTCTCCCTGTCACTCAGATCGCTTATGACAGTGTGAGTACGTTCATGCTCAACATCCTTGCGGATAACATAGTGCTGATCGGCTGCTGCTGCTATCTGCGCCATATGTGTAACACAAAGTACCTGATGCGTTGCGGAAAGCGTCCGCAGCTTCTGTGATACGACCGTAGCTGTTTTCCCTGATATTCCTGCATCAATCTCATCAAAGATCAAAGTCGGCGTCTCGTCGGCTGCTGCCAGAATTGTCTTTATGGCAAGCATAATCCGGGATGCCTCTCCGCCCGACGCTATTCTTGCAAGCGGTTTTTCAGGCTCGCCGGGATTGGCTGACATCATGAATGCAGCTTCGTCATATCCGGTGCGCGAAAAAAACCGTTCGCGCGGACGCTGGGAAAACAGTACGGAAAAAGCAGATCCAGGCATTCCAAGATCGGCTAATTCATGCATGATACTGCGGGAAAGCTCAGCGGCGGCTATTTGCCGGGCATTATGAACTGCATCAGCTTTTTCCATCAAATTCTTCTCGAGGGATAATCTGCTGCGGTGAAGCTCTTCCAGGCGCTTTTCGCTGCTTAGAATCTCATCGCGTTCCACTCTGGCCTGTTCCAAATATAAAAGCATATCGGCAACCGAAGAACCGTATTTGACTTTAAACCGGAAAAGCTGATCCAGCCTTGCTTCAATAGCAGACAACGGTATCTGCGGCAGTTCGGCGGCGTCAATATATGCAGACAGATCTTCACTTATACCTTTGAGAACCAGAAGAGCACTGCGATACTGTTCCAGGACAGTAGTAAGAGATGGATCGAGACGGGCTGCAGTTTCCATCGTTGACGACATCTGCGTAAGTACCGACATCGCCGAACTTTCATCATCGCCGTCGAGAGTCTGATAGCAGGATGAAATACCTTCACGGATTTTCTCATAAGAAGAGAGAATCCGCTTCTGCTTCATCAGCTCCTCTTCTTCTCCTGTTTTAAAATCTGCTGCTTCCAGCTCGGAAATCTGATAGGTGAGCAAATCAGCACGCCTTGTTCTTGCCAAAGGATCAGTTCCCAAAACGCGGATCTCTTCTATGCACGTACGATACAATGCAAGCGTCTTACTGTAAGAAGAAATCTGATTACGCACGGGAGTATTTCCAAAACGGTCAAGAAGTTCCAGATGCATACCCGGCTGAAAAATGGCCTGCTGATCATTCTGACCGTGAATATCAACAAACCGGGATCCGATATCTTTTAAAACAGATACGGTAACTAGTTTTCCGTTAATCCTTGCTATCGACTTGCCGTCAGCCAGAATTTCACGTGAAATGATCATTGTATCGTCAATTTCTGCAGAAACGCCCAGTGATTCAAGTTCGTCATCGGAAATCAGTGCGGATACATGATCAAAAACAGCTTCGATTACAGCTTTTTTACAGCCGGTGCGGACAGCATCCTTACCAATACGGCTTCCGCGGAGAGCCGATATGGCGTCAATCAGGAGAGATTTTCCGGCACCGGTCTCACCGGTAATGATAGTAAAACCATCTCGTGGCTCAAAAACTGCATTATCAATCAAAGCAAAGTTTGTGATATCCATTCTAATCAGCATATAAGATCTTCCTTATACATCGGAATTAAGGCGAGTGGTCATATCCCGGATCGTCTGTGCGAGGGCCACGGCATCTGCGGGACCGGGAGTCGCCACAAATACGGTGTCGTCACCGGCAATGGATCCGATAATCCCCTGCAGATGTATGGAATCAAGTGCTGATGCGGCGGCCTGTGCCATTCCGGGGAGGGTTTTGATGACAACCAGATGCATGGCACATTCACAGCTGATTAAGGACTGGGAAAAAACATATAATAGTCTTCCGGGTGCAGCATCTCCTGTTCTGTCAAGAACACTGTATTTTGAACTTCCTGAGGCAGAGGTGACCTTGATGATGCCAAGATCCTTGATATCCCTCGATACCGTCGCCTGAGTAATCAAAAGTCCCTGATCAATAAGTTCACTTACCAGTTCTTCCTGCGTGCTGATATCTTTCGCACGGATCAGACGCAGAATGCTCTCCTGGCGCTCATTTTTGGCTATCTTCATAGAAACTCCCCCTTGCACGGATTTTCTGACGAATTGTCTGATAAAAGTTGGAATATCCCATTCTGGCAATCTTCATCGGATGATCTGATTTGCTAACATATATGCAGTCGAGTGGTGAAAGGGAAATATCGTTTCTTCCGTCGAGGGAAAGCAGAGGCTGTTCATGGAAGGCTTTTAACCTGATCTCGACAACACTGTCCTGTGCCACGACATAACTCCTGTTATGCAGCGTATGAGGACAGATGGGTGTAACCAGAAAAACATCAAGCTCCGGCTTCACGATAGGGCCGCCTGCCGCAAGGGAATATGCGGTTGATCCGGTAGGTGTTGAAAGAATGACTCCGTCACCGGAAAGCCTCTCTACATAATCGCCGTCGATCAGAAGGTCCACTGTCAGAACATGCAGAAGAAATCCGCGTGCAATAACTGCGTCATTGAGGCACAGTCCGCGTCCCTTCTCCATTCCGTCTTTGTCTTTTACGACGACTTCCAATTGGATACGGTTCTGAATTGTATAATTGCCGAGAAGAATCCGATCGAGCGCATCTTCAAACTGATCCGGCTGGATCTCCGTCAGGAAGCCTATACTGCCGAGATTTACGCCGATGATAGGAATATCCTTGGCATAATGATGATGGACGGCTGAGAGAAATGTACCGTCGCCGCCTATGCTGAATAACAGGTCGCAGTCGTCATAATTGGATATACGAACATTCGGGTCGTCGCCCAGGGCAGTGTTCAGATAACTGATATCTACAATGGATGTTGATCCCTTATCTGCGATGCAGGCGGCTGCATGCCTTGCAAAAGTGAAATTTATATCTTTATCAATATTGGAAACGATGCCAAAAATCATCCTTTATCTCCTTAGTAAGTAAACACTCTATGCAATTTTCTGCATATTATATGACTGATTATACATGTAATCGATTGAAAGTTCACCATGATATATCCGAAGACCGGCAGGAAATAACGGTTTATTTGTGTGTCACCATCTTTCTGCAGAGTGCGGCTATGGACTTGGCATCCATACCTTCCCTTTGCAGAAGCTGTGTACGTGTGCCGGCCGGTACAGGATGATCATTTACGCCTACGGAGGCAAAGGAAGCGGAAATACCGTTTATTTCGAGCAGCTGCGCGATCACGGCACTGACTCCGCTGTTGTACATTCCGTCTTCACAGCAGATAACCTTTCGCGTCTTCCTGACGGATTCAAGAATCGTCTTCTCATCAAGAGGTTTCAATCTGCGCAAATCAATCACGTCACAAAGAATACCTTCCTCATGAATGATCCGTGAGGCCTCACACACTTCACCTGCGAGAAATCCGACGGAAAGGAGAGTAATATCCGTCCCCCTGTCCAAATACTGAGCTTGATCAACGGATAGCTGATCGAGCGGGTACACCTCAATGCTTTCAGAAGCACGCGGATACCGGATCGCGACAGGTCCCTTTGCTTCGCATACGGCATACCTGAGCATAAATGATAATTCGGAATAGTCCCTTGGGGCAAGAATCTGCATACCGGGCATGGAAAGAAGCATTGAAATATCATATAAGCCCTGATGAGTCTCCCCGTCTGCCCCGACAATACCTGCGCGGTCAATGGCCAGTACCACATGGAGTTTCTGAAGGCAGATATCATGAAGCACCTGATCAAATCCACGCTGCAAAAATGTCGAATAAAGGGCTACCACAGGAATCATTCCGTTCGCTGCAAGTCCTGCTGACATGGTCAGTGCATGACCTTCCGCAATTCCGACATCAAAAAATCGATCATTAAACAATAATCTGAATGGTTCAAGACCTATACTGGAACCCATAGCCGCACAAACAGCAACAATTTTCTGATCTTCCCCCGCAAGCTCTATGAGTGTTTTTCCGAAAGCTGTAGTAAATGTACTGCACGCTCCGTCTTCGCATCCCAGCTCAATATCAAAGGGTGCAACTCCGTGATACTGCGACGGCTGTGCCTCGGCATATTCATATCCCTTGCCCTTCTGCGTGCATACGTGCAGAAGGACCGGCTCTTTCAATTCCCTGATTGTAGAAAGATAGCGAAGCATATTGGGAATATTATGACCGTCAACCGGTCCGTAATAACGAAAACCAAGATCTTCGAAAATCACCGGATGGTTACGCCTTATTGCAAGGCGCAGGGTATCCTTGAGAAATGACAGGAACCGTGCAAGGAGCTTGCCGAGAACAGGAATCTTGTTGAGGATGATTTCCGTGCGCTGTTTTGTCCTGATGTATCCCGAAGAAGCCCTTATTGTGGTCAGATGGCGTGAAAGAGCCCCTACATTCTGATCAATTGACATCTGGTTGTCATTTAGGATAACAATCAGGTTTTCACCGAATTGTCCTGCATCGTTTAACGCTTCATAGGCTAATCCGCCTGTTAGTGCACCGTCTCCGATAACAGCAATGACTCTTCCCTTTTCTCCTTTCAGGCGTTTGGCGCGCAAAAGCCCAAGAGCTGCAGAAATGGAGGTGCTGCTGTGTCCGGTGTCAAAAAAGTCGTATCTGCTTTCGGAGCGTCTCGGGAAACCTGCAATACCGTCCAGCTTGCGCAGGCTCGAAAAACGGTCCCTTCGGCCTGTTAACAGTTTATATGCATAACTCTGATGCCCGACATCCCAGACAATCTGATCTTCGTCCGTAAAATTGAATGTCGCCATAAGAGCAATTGTCAGTTCTATTACGCCAAGGTTTGATGACAGGTGACCGCCGTTCTGTGAAACGTACGTTATAATTTCCTGGCGCAGTTCATCCGCCAGATCACACATCTGCTTATGCGTGTATCCGGAAATTTCAGAGGGATCCTTCATTGCGTCCAATATTTCACTCATATTTAATTCCTACTTGCTGCGCAGAAGCAGATATTTGTTGAGATCCTCAAGGAAACGTGTATCGAATCCTTTGTCTCTCAGCAAAAGCAGTACGTTCTGTGCCCCGTCAATCTCATCCTGAAGAAGTTCCCTGGCTTTTGAAAGACCATACAGTGTCACAAAAGTGGATTTTTCTTCTGCCTGATCTTTCCCTGTACTTTTGCCAAGTATCTCTTTTGTCGATGTCACATCGAGAATATCATCCTTGATTTGAAAGGCAAGTCCGATGTGTGAGGCAAACTTTGTCAGGTGATTCTCGATACTCAAGGCATCTTTGCAGTGCGTGCACAGATACACGGGAATAATGACCGGGGCTGTTAAAAGGCACCCGGTTTTTTTGTGGTGGAGATCAAGAAGAAGCTCATCAGAGATCTTTTTCCCTTCAGAAAGAAGATCCATCGTCTGTCCTCCGATCATGCCTCTTTCTCCTGCCATACGCGCCAGGAAAGCCGCCGCCTTTACTTTGCCGGGATTACTGTCAAGACAGGCTGTCAGCATGATTTCGTAGGCTCTGTTCAAAAGAGCATCCCCCGCCAGCAGTGCAATCGCTTCAGGATACTTGACATGGCAGGTAGGCATTCCTCTTCTGGTATCATCGTTATCCATGCACGGCATGTCATCATGAATCAGGGAGTACGTGTGTATCATCTCAATTGCACAGGCAAACGGGATTACATCATCTTTCGATACTGAAAGCATATCACTTACAGCAAACATCAGTACAGGCCGTATTCTTTTACCGCCGGCCATCAGACTGTACAGCGCAGCTTCCATTGTCATGTCTACAGATAAGTCATCACCTGTAAAGGCACCGGGAAGTGAAGCGTTGATACGGTCCTGATAAATCCGGAGCTTTTCCGTAAAGGAGTCCTTCAATTCTGACATATGACTATTCCTTCTCTATGCTGGTTATGCCGTCTTCGTTGAAATCTATTTCTTTTTTTGTACCGTTTGTATCTTCAGTAAGGATCCGTACACGCTTCTCAATCTCTTCAAGTCTGCTGCTGCAAAGTTTTGACAAAAGGACTCCTTTTTGAAAGAGTGAAATAGACTCGTCTAGGGTTCCTTCTCCGGCGTCAAGTTTATTGACAACGGATTCGAGTTCAGTCATGGCTTCCTCAAAAGAAAGTTTTTCGTATTCTTGCGATTGATTCATAATATCCTCCCTGCCTGTATTGTTTCGGCTTTGCAATGGACTAATCCGTCCGCCAGCTGGATTTGTACAGCCTGGCCCGGTGTTACCTGAGCGATAGATGTTATGCATGAACCGGTTGCCGGATTTGTTGCCAGACTGTATCCTCTGGATAATACTTTCAGAGGACTTAAGGCATCCAGACGGGCAATCCCTTTATCAATCCGGCGTGCGGAACTGTCCATGCGCCGGTTGAGTGAGTGCGTAAGCTTTAATGATAGCATATCCAGTCTCTGGCTTTCCGATTCCACCCGCCTTAGCGGTGAAAGAAGCGCCTTGCTCCTCGAAAGGAACATCAGATGGTTCTTCCTGATGGCGACTAAATGAAGAAGTGCACGTGTAAGCCTGTCTGTCCTGGCGTTAATTCCGGAAAGCAGTTCGGATTTTTCAGGCATTACAAGCTCGGCGGCCGCAGAAGGTGTAGGTGCACGAAGATCGCTTACAAAATCGCAGATCGTAAAATCAGTTTCATGGCCTACTGCAGAAATGAGCGGAATATTCGATTCATATATTGTCCTTGCAAGAGCTTCATCGTTAAAGCACCAGAGATCTTCCATGGATCCTCCGCCGCGCGCAATGATAATAACATCAACAATATCCGTGCGGTTAAACCATTCCACACCTTTGCGGATTTCCCCGGCAGCTGTCTGCCCCTGTACCGCTGACGGATATATAAGAAGATCAAAATTAGGAAAACGTCTGGACAGAACATGAATAATATCGGAAATAACAGCCCCCTTAGGAGAAGTAACAACACCGATTCTCCGGGGCAGCTTAGGAATGGCTTTCTTATGGGACGTATCAAAAAGGCCTTCTGCTTCAAGCTTCACCTTCAGTCGTTCAAAAGCGGCAAACAGATCGCCGACGCCGTCTTTTTCCATCTCATATACGACAAGCTGAAATCTGCCGTCACGGTCATAGAGTGAGGCTCTCGCTGTAACGACAACTGACATCCCATTCTCCGGGACAAATGAAAAATGTGCGGCATTCCCTCGGAAAGCAACACAATTAACCTGTGATTCTTTGTCCTTAAGTGAAAAATACAAGTGTCCTGAAGGATATTTTTTGAATCCGGATATTTCACCGCGGACACGAACCGCAGTAAGCACGGGATCTGCCGCAAGAACTTCTCCAACGTATTGGTTTAAATCAGAGACGGAAAAAACGGCACTCATTCCTTCTCACCAGGTTCCACACGACCCAGAATCGCATTGATATATGCTTTTGATTCCTCGGAACTGTAACGCTTCGCGAGAACCACGGCTTCGCTGATCGAAACATTAACCGGTACATCCTTACGCATGCGTATCTCAAAAGTCGCAATACGAAGAAGAACGAGATCAACCTTGGGGAGACGTTCTGTCTTCCAACCCTTTAAAAGGGGCACATAACATGCATCGAGCTCAGCGGCATGAAGGTTCACACCTGAGACAAGGTCGTCAAAATACACAACATCTTCATTCGCAAGAGGATACTCCTCAAGAAATATATCCCTTTGTGAAACGGGATCCGATTTGCGGATTTCCATCTGATATAACAATTTGAAGGCGGACTCGCGCGCTTCTCTTCTACTCATCTAAACCTCCCGGGGGGTATAAGCTTATCAAGAAAGTTTTTTAGTCTTTCTTTGTCTGAAAACAATCGTACTCCAATTAAATAACCAACCAGTGTAATGAACAAAATGAACAGGGTCTTGAATAATCCGAAAATCACAAGAAGAAGTGCAAGAGCAAAACCGACACCTCCGCCAATGACTCCAGCATTTTTATCCTTAAGCATATCTAAAAAACGGGATAATAATAGCTTCATGGCGCTTATCTTTCAACCTTTGCAACAACCGGCTCAACACGAGTAACCTTAACGGACACAGATTCAACCGGTATACCGGTATACCGCTCAATATCCTTTTTGATTCTGTCCTGGACCTTGGACATCATGGCAGGTACTTCAATATTGGAATACAGCACCGCACTGAGATAAATCTTTATGCTGTCCTCTTTGCCGGAAAAAACATGGGCCTTTGCGGATTTGATTCCAACCTGGGCACTTTTTGCCGAATTCAGTGCGATACTTTCTATCGCATCAACGCCGATATCGACAAACCCTATATCGGTCTGGCGGATACGTGTCTTGCTGAGTCTTCCTGAAAGAAGTGAATAAGAGACAGCCCATACTGCAGAAATAATGATGCACAGGAGCAGTGACAGCATGATCCATTTGAATAACGGATCAAGAATAATAGTCTGAAGAGCCATATCAAGACTGGTCAGAACCTTGGTGTCAACAAATGCATACAGCAGTATCAGTGACACAAGAGCCAAAAGAATGGAATAAATAACCAGGACAAATCGTACGGGCTTATTCATACTGCCGGCTCCTCTCTTGTTACCACACCACAGACGTGAACATCAACAGATTCCACCACCAGACCTGTATATTTTTCAACGTCGGCCTTCACGCGTTCCTGAATCGACCATGCGACTTCAGGAATAATCATACCATAATAGACAATAGGAAATACGGTTATTGATACAAATCCGTCATCGTTCTCATGGAAAACTACGCGTGTGCCTTTGCCTTCGTGGACTACACCAAGCGACTCCTTTAACGAGACGCCTGATGAAGGCTGCAAGGAAGCCACACCGTCAGCCTGAAGGGCTGCCTCGGCGGCATACTGGGCTACAAAACCCTGCGACATGGAGCGTTCGCCTTTGATGGTCTCTGAAATAAGACTCTCACTCATGATGCAAAACACATCCTTTCACTAACAAAGGAAAACTCCCCCTGTCATTTGTGCCGATGAGCTGATACCCGTTTTCAGCAATCCGTCGAACAAGGGACAGTATCAGGCACGTTCGAGATACTCACCGGTACGTGTATCAATACGGATCACTTCATCCTGATTGACAAACAAGGGTACTTTCACGGTTGCGCCTGTCTCAAGGGTTGCAAGCTTGCCTGCGTTATTGGTAGTATCACCGCGTACGCCCGGCTCACAATCAGTAATTTTAAGCTCAACGGTTATCGGAAGTTCAACGCCGAGGACTTCTCCTCTGTAAGACAGAACCTTGCATATTGTTTCTTCCTTAAGAAATTTAATACCGTCGCCGATATCGGCAGCTGCAATCGGACGCTGCTCATATGAAGTCTGATCCATGAAATAATACAGATCGCCGTCAGCATAAATATACTGCATATCATTTCTTTCAAGCTGAGCTGATTCAAACTTCTCGTTCGGGTTGAATGTTCTTTCAATAACACTGCCGGATTTAACATTTTTGAACTTTGTACGTACAAATGCAGCACCTTTACCCGGCTTGACGTGCTGGAACTCAACAACCTGGAAAACCTGTCCATCCATTTCAAAGATTATTCCATTTCTGAAATCACCTGCGTTAATCATAAAAGTCTCCTCTCAATAATACCAATCTTGTGCCTCTTTGTGTCAAAACAGACAGGCATAAAAATTCATGCTCACATATTTTACTTGACACATACAAGAACCGCAATACTTACGTACAAATAATCTGGTATTTATAGGGTCTTTTGTTAATTCATTAATCAAAATCCATATATGAGGCGAATGAGTTTTTCAAACGGCCGTTTTATTCTAACATAAAATACTTCCCTGCTATACAAAGGTTCTACCAGCACGGCGAATATTCCCGCTCTCCTGGCCGCAGCAATATCCGTGAAAATCTGATCGCCGAATAAAACGGTTTCTTCTTTTTTTGCTCCCAGAAGCGCAAGCGCCCGGAATACACCGGAAGGCGAAGGTTTATTTGCATAAGAAATACATTGAATAGGAATCAGAGCTGCAAAATCCGATGACCGGGTTGATTTGGCATTTGACACGATACAGCAGATAAACCCTGCCTTCTGCAGCCTGGAAATGATATCCCGCGTATATTCGGACGGTTCGTGTACATGATCCATTGCCAGTGTGTTGTCCAGATCGAGGAGTGCATATTTAAGTCCCATGGAACGCAGATCCGAAAAAGGGACTTCACTCATTTTGGGATAAACCCTGTCAGGCTTTAAGATTTTTTTGAAAACAGTCATTCTTGACTCCTTGTAAGTGCCGTTTATATGTAAAAGAATACCATGCGTCAGTACTTGTACGCAAATCGATGGGATGACGTTGATCAAATTACACGATTTACTTGTATTTGAGAGGATCATCAGATTATAATTGACAGGAAAAAGAATCAATCCATTAATTTTCAAGGAGGTGCGGGGGTTTGCCCCGGCTGCGACGTATGAAGGTTTCAAAATTTGGCGGAACATCCCTTGCTGATGCATCCCAGATCCGCAAAGTATGCGATATTATTCTGAGTGACCCTGAGAGGAAGATTCTTGTGGTGTCCGCTCCCGGCAAACGGTTTAGAACAGACACAAAGGTAACGGACCTCCTCATATTTATGGCCAGTGCCAGGCTCTCCGGTTTCTCCGGTGAAAAGGAGCTCGAATCGGTCGTATTGCGCTATGAGGAAATAGCTGCTGAGCTGGCAGTTGATGATGTTATGAATTCCATAAGGGAAAATCTTACTGCATTAATGCAGGCGGACCATACTTGTCCGGAGAAATATCTTGATGCTATCAAAGCCGCAGGAGAAGATAATTGTGCCCGGCTTGTTGCCGCATATCTCAATTCCATCGGCCATAAAGCGACGTACTGTAATCCCAAGAAAGCCGGACTTGTCCTTACAAGTGATTTTGGAAGAGCACATGTACTGCCTGAGTCATACGGCAATCTTTCTTCTCTGGCTGATATGAAAGGCATCTGCGTATTCCCGGGATTCTTCGGATATTCTCCTGAAGGCGATGTAGTTACATTCTCACGCGGCGGTTCAGACATTACCGGTGCCATACTTGCCGCATCCGTGGACGCATCCGTATATGAGAACTGGACGGATGTTGATTCTGTGTTTGCCGTTAACCCCGCCCTTGTTAAGAACCCCTTCCCTATCCGCGAAATAACATATGATGAAATGCGTGAACTGGCCTATGCCGGTTTCTCCGTTCTTCATGAAGAAGCGCTTTATCCTGCCTATCTCAAAGGAATCCCCGTACACATCCGCAATACAAACAATCCTTCCTCAGAGGGTACACTGATTGTATGCAAACGCAGTAACTATGATTCCCTGGTAACAGGTATTGCCGGGCAGAAAGGCTTCTGTACATTGAATATGAGCAAGTACCTCATGAACCGTGAGGTTGGCTTTGTGATGAAGGTCCTTCAGATTATTGCGGATGAAGGCGTTTCGATTGAGCACATGCCTTCAGGTATAGATTCTATTTCAATTATTATGAGATCTTCTGAATTTGCCGCCGAAAAGGAACGCAGAATCATTGAACGGATCAGCCTGGAACTTCAGGTTGATGAAATCGCAGTAAAACGCGATCTCTCGATTGTTATGATCGTCGGCGAAGCAATGGCAAAAACAGTAGGCACAACAGCCCGTGCAGCTGCTGCTTTAAGCAAGGCAGGAATCAACCTTGAGATTATTAACCAGGGTGCTTCCGAGATTTCCGTTATGTTTGGAATTCGTGAAGAATACTGCAATTATGCAGTGCGTGAATTATACAAGGAATTCTTCGCCAAATAGATTACCTGTCCCTTTGATACCCGACGGGAACAAAATTAAATATTTGCTTAAACAGCAAAAGAACCTTCCGGCATGATGCGGGAAGGTTCTTTTTTATTTTGAATAATAAAACTATTACTAAATACTAGAAATGTTTATATAGAAATAATCAGGGCACAGTCTCAACAGGAATAGTTATCGGAGGCGGAACCGCTGTATCTGTAGGAGTACCCGCAGAAGTATCCGAAGTCACTGCAGTCGGTACCGTCGCGCTGGGGTCAGGAGTCACGCCTGTCGTCGCACTGGGATCAGGTGTCACACTTGTCGTCGCAGCGGTTGTCGGCACTGTCTCACTCGGAAGGGTTGTCGTTTCCGGCGGCACAGTTTCAGCCGGTGCTGAAGTGGCTGCTGCTGTCTGCTGTTTTGAAGGAATGGGTGTCGGATCTGCTGACATTTCGGCCTGTGATTCCCCTATAGTGGGATCTGTGTCAGATAACATAGTAGATACAATGTAGCCACTGACGCCGTCAATAGTCAGCACCTTGGTAAATGATCCGCTCACTTCGTCGATTGTTACCACATCGCCTCTGCTCAAATAGACAGTCGGCTCATTGTTCAGTGAAGGATCAGGATAGACAGCAACCATTTCTGCATTAACATATTTGATTACTTTATTGACGACAGTGGATCCATTACTGTCGGTTGCAGGTGTGGCTGAAGGTTTGAACAGATTTCCGACATTGAAGAGAAGCATGACTCCCAGATAACCTGCAAGAACACAACCCAGGAAAACAGCTATCGGACGAATAATTGCCATGTTTCTCGCCTTCTTTCCAGCTTTTGACCGTTCATTGGGATTCAAATGATTTCCAGAAGAATTATCTGCGTTTTTTGCCTTGTCATTGGGATAAACAGCAGAATCCGGCGGCTGATTAGAAGGTACTGCTGCTGCTTCGGATGCTCTCTGTTCAGGAAATACAGCAGCGGCAGTTGCTCCGGCTGCTGCCATTGTACTTGCCATGCCGGGAGCAAAAGCTCCCGCAGGCATAAGAAGTGTACTTTCCACACGAAGAATAAGCACGGAGAGTCCGCCCTTAATATTATTCTGAACACAGCGTCCGACTAACTCATTTGCTTTTTCTTCAGGAGAAACCGTCTTAATTAGAACTGAATTCCTTGTATAGTCTGAAAGCCCCTGTGTGATTCCTGTTCCAAGAAGACATATTACATCCCCGTCTGAAATCTTCATGTAAATCTGTTTTTCAGGCAGTACGGGCCCGTCCTGCGGAAATTTGCCTATATACTGTGTCAGCACAGTTCTTTCAGGGTGAGTGATCTCAGCTTCCGCTGTAATGGCACCCATCTGCACATAACGATGAGCTACCGTCTGATCGTCAGTAAGGTTAATTACCCTGTTCTGGCGAACGAGAACCGCCCGGGTGTTTCCGACACTAACGATACGCATTGTGTCGCCTTCTATAAAGAGTATCGTGACCGATACCCGTACAGGCGCTCCGTGATTCGAAACAGTCAGATTGCATATGGCTGTATTGGCTGCAGCAAGGAATTGATTTGTAAAAGTATCAAAATCAAGCACTGAACGTGTCTGCGCCTGAGCTGTCATTCCTGACAGGATCTTCATTACTTCCTGAAGCGCCATGGCACCGATTGTATCGTCCCCCTGTGCTGAAGCAACGGCACATATCTGAACAGGAGCCGTCGATGTTGCCGAACGCTGGAAAGGAGCATTGTAATCGGATGGAAATCGATACAGATTCTGTATAAATACATTTTCCTGCGGTAATCCCCGCACCTGGTTTGTTTCACAGAGTACGGATGCTATTGTCTTACTCATATCGCACTTGTCCCCCAGATGTATTCATGCAGTCGGGGAATCTGCTGTTCCCAGTCAATGATCTCCATCCACGGGTTCTCCTGAACGGTGTACATTCCATCATCCGGAATTCTATATTCAACTATATTTTTAACAAGGCTCACACCGACAGTACCTAACCGGAGAAGATCAGCCTGTGTCATATTGGTTTCGAAAATACCGGCGCAATCCTCCAGAAGAGCGAGCTGTGCAAGTCTGTTCTCTGACGCTACCTTCTTCATCAGAGCCGATGCAACGGTCCTTTGACGGCTGCTTCTTACAAAATCGGAATCCAGGTGACGGATACGTGCCCATGCGATAGCCTGGATACCGCTTAATGTCTGCACGCCGGCACTTGTCAGCAGAGGCTCATCCGATCCCATAAGGTCATTCTGATATTGGATTTCGCCATTGGCATATTTGACTTCGTTAGCTGCAACATTAATGTCCACGCCGCCGGCAACATCGATGAGGTTAGCCGAACTGCTGAAGTCCAGCATAACGAAACGCTGGATATCCAAACCATAATTATCATTAATCGTATTAATCAAAAGCCCGACACCGCCATATGCATAGGAATGCGTCAGCTTGTCCGGTTCAGACCTTCCCTCAATGGTAACTGCGCTGTCTCTCATAAGAGTTATAATTTTAACTGACTTAGTATTATTATCCAGGGACAGAATCATGATTGCATCAGCACGGCACTGTACGTCATCCGTTCCGCGGGAATCAATTCCGAACACGAGAATATTTTCAACTTTCGAATCTTTCTGTGCTACTTTCTTAATAGGGAACTCAGGATCAACAAATACTTTTGTGTGGCCTCCTGCAGACCATGATGATGTAGTATTGCCGCTTTCTACATCCTGACTGTCGAGGGAACCGATGTCGACAGGGGTATAATCATTTTTGTCGACAACATTGATAGCGGCATAACCAACCTTCCCCATCAACTGTGATAAATATATGCCGCCGCCCGTTCCCAGTCCTAAAACTACAACCAGAATATATGCAAGAACAGTAATGATCCGTCTCTTTGTCGATTTGCCAGGGCCTTTGCCTGATCCGTTCTGCGCGGATGCAGATGATTTTCTGTTGTTATCAGGACTGAATATATCAGAAGCTCCCTGTCTTTGCGGAGCGCGCATGCTGTTTCCCTGACTTGTATTTGTCTTCATTAATTTACCTCATTTTCATTGCACAGTTATCGGTATAATAACTTATTTTCGCTCTCTTATCAACAAAATCGAGTTTTGCCGCATTTTTCATTCTATTTATTTTCTTTTATGGTAAAATCAAAAACGACAAATCTAACGAGTAGGGAGATTAATATGAAAAGCAAATCCTCAACCAAAGTTATCCATGCAGGACTGATGTTCGCTGTATCTGTTCTTTTCGGTGCGTCTATCCTTATGACCGGATGCTCAAAAACGGCCGCTCTGGCAGAAACGGCGCCGATTGTTACGACAACCGCACAAGCGACGTCCCTGGCGCCTACAGCCGCACCGGTTCTTACGGCAACACCTGCAGTGACTGATTCACCTTATGCGGTGAATCCCCTTTCCGGCACACAGGATATGGATCCGGCCAATGTCGGCAAGCGTTCAATAAGTGTATCAATTAACAATCATCCGTCGGCAATTCCTTCACGGGGCTTAAGTGCTGCGGAAGTAATTTATGAATTTGAAACGGAAGGCGGCCAGACAAGGCTTCTTGCAGTGTTTGCAGATGCAGCCAAGGTTCCGGAAGTCGGATCTCTTCGCAGTGCACGAATTATCGCCTGCGATTTGTCTGCGGGAACCAACTCCATTTTCATTCATTACGGGGAAAATGCTCGTGTACCTCCTTATGTTGAGAATAATAAGATCGATGAAATTGACGGAAATATATACAGCAAGGGTTCCGATAAATCTGTTAACGGCGAGATTACGCTCCCGTCAGGCATATATTTCTGGCGTGATTCCGATTGGCTCAGTAAACGTGCGCTGGAACATACTGCAGTTACCAATGGAGTCAATATTCTCAGGGCTGTCAATGATTTGAAGATTCCCACGGAGGGCGAAACCCCTTCCCTGTTCACGTTCACTTCATCTCCTTCTCCTTCCCTGACTTCAGGAACCGACTGCAACAAACTGGTCGTATATTTCTCCACCAATAACGACGACTCCACGTTCACTTATAACCCGGCAACAAGACTGTACGAAAAGAGTGAGTACGGCGGAATTGCCCAGATTGATGAGACAACCGGTCTGCAGGTCGCAGTGAAGAATGTTGTTACCCTGTACGCGAATATCGTCTCACACGGGGATACAACCATTGATGCATACTTAAATGACGGCGGCAAAGGATTATATGCTTCTGAGGGTAAAATCATTGAGATCAGATGGACCAAAGACGGTCCTCATGCTCCTATCGTACTTACCGATTTATCGGGAAATATTGTAGCAGTCAATATTGGAAACAGCTATATTAATGTGGTTCGCGAATCTGTTTCCGCCAAGACAAAAATCTCATAATGTACCGGGAAACCTTTTATATTTAAAAGTCATATATACAAAAAAGAAGACATGTAGATGAATCATTTACATGTCTTCTTTTCGTTTGTATGCGATATCAATTGTTTTAATAAAAAAATTCACCTGAGTGATGACAGAATCGACCTCACGTATTTATAGAATTCAGCACGCCTGTTTTTGCGGTCAAAAAGAACCTGCGGACGGGCCAGCAGCAGATTGAAAAAGGTGAACAGCCTGGCTCCATAATAGGCAAGTGTTGCAGTTGTAAGAATTTCCGGATAATTGATTTCAATAAAATTACGGACCTCGATACTTGCCTGAACAAAATCATAGTATTTGGGACTATAGGCCGTGTGGATAATACTGCCGATCCGCTGTCTGTAAAAATATTTTACTTCTTTTGAATATGCAATCTGTTTTGCCCTGTCAATTACTTTATATGTTGTGAACAGATCCTCGTGAAGACGCCCTGACGGGAAACGTATCGAATCGAAAAGTTCCCTTTTAAAAAGCTTATTCCATGTAAAGGACTCATAATATCCAAGCTGAAGCATTTTTGCCAGTGCTTCCTGTGAATCCATAATATAGATTTTTTTATGATGCCCAAAGAGCCTGGGTTTGCCTTTGTGTGATGTCTTAACATGCCCGCAGATCGAAATATCTGACTTCGTGTTTTCCATCAGATCAAGCAGAAACGAAAACATATCACTTGATACATAATCATCGCTGTCAACAAAACCGATATACTCACCGCGGGCAGCATCCAGACCGGCATTTCTCGTTTCGGAAATACCGGAATTTTTTTGGTGAATGACACGGATTCGCGGATCAAGTGTAGCATAATGATCACATATTTTGTCGCAGCAATCTGGAGAACCATCATCAACAAGAATGATTTCCAGATCTTCATATGTCTGTCTAATAAGACTCAGGACACATTCATCAAGAAAAGGTTCAACTCCAAACACAGGAACGATAATACTGATCAAGTGCTGAACACCTCCTACCGGCCATTTATATGGTGCCGTAAACATCTGACGATGCCATTATACTACAGAGCAGCAAGAATATCATCCGGGACGTAAACGGCTATTCCTGCTGTCTCCTGATTTTTAGCGTTCTTTGAATGTCACGGTCCGCTGTGCGGCTTGCCTGCGTATCACGTTTGTCATAGTTCTTTTTGCCTTTAGCAAGGCCAATCTCAACTTTGACTTTATCATCTTTGAAATAGCACTGCGTCGGCACCAGCGTGAGACCATCCTGCTTGATGATGGAATACAGCTTGATAATTTCACGCTTATGCATCAGAAGTTTACGGGTTCGCAGAGGGTCCTTGTTTTCACGGTTCCCCTGTTCGTATGGGCTGATATGCACTCCGACAAGCCACATTTCCCCGTCTTTAATCTGCACATAACTGTCTTTAAGGTTCATCTTGCCGGCACGAACGGATTTTACTTCCGTTCCGGAAAGAACGATGCCTGCTTCAAAACGCTCTTCAATAAAATATTCATGAAAAGCTTTTCGATTATCTGCAATATTTTTTGTACCCTTTTGTCGCGCCATAATAATAACCTACTCCTTCTTTTTATGTAGAGCTTCGGTATGAAAGAGAAAGTGAAGGATATGCATTCATTGACAGATCATCCCTTTCACCTTTTATAAACTGATAAAATCCGGCAGATGCAATCATAGCGGCGTTATCCGTACACAGTACCGGCGGTGGAAAGCTTATGTGAATATTATTGGAAGCTGCTGCATCCTGCATTCTTATCCGCAGCTGCGAATTTGAACTGACACCGCCCGCCATGCAAAGCCGGCTGCATCCATTCAACAAACATGCCTCCATTGTATTTTCAACAAGTACTTTGACAATGGCTGCCTGATAACTTGCAGCAAAGTCCGAAAGTGGGATCTCCTCGTCGGACATCTTCAGATGATTGATCTGATTAAGCGCCGCAGTCTTGACTCCGCTGAAGGAAAAATCCAGAGAACCGGAAAAATGCGACTGCGGGAATGTAAACCGGTGCGGGTCTCCGCCTGCCGCAGCACGGTCCATTTTCGGGCCGCCGGGATATCCGAGACCTATCGCCCGTGCAATTTTGTCAAAAGCTTCCCCGGCTGCATCATCCCTGGTCCGGGCAAGAATTTCATATTCGCCGTAGTCTTTGACATACACAATATGGCTGTGACCGCCGGATACCACAAGACATATAAACGGAGGTTCAAGAGTAAGATCCGCAAGATAATTGGCGGATATATGTCCTTCAATATGGCCGACACCGATAAGAGGAAGACCGGTAACTTCACAGATCCCTTTTGCAGCGGAAATACCCACGAGAAGGGCACCTACCAGTCCCGGACCCTTTGTGACACAGACTGCATCAAGGTCCTCATAGGACACGCCTGCATCAGTCAATGCCTTCAAAATGGTAGGAACAATTGCTTCAACGTGCATCCTGGATGCCAGTTCAGGAACCACACCCCCGTAAATGGAATGAAAATCCGCCTGTGAAGCAATAACATTGGACAGGATGAATCGGCCGTCTCTTACAACAGAACAACTTGTTTCATCACAGGACGATTCAATTCCTAACGTCAGAATCGATGGCATTATATTCTCCTTATTTCCAATAAACGTCAGCATCATTCGACAACTGTATAACGATGCATGAATTCTATACTGTATTTTACATAACCAGATGAAAAATATTCTGGTCCAGAATAATCAAAACT
>Ga0209429_10000595_pt1 | contig 23967 bp, 17 predicted proteins | sample BarGraNGADG00212_3_FD_184493 | JGI IMG/M metagenome (GOLD analysis project Ga0209429, IMG submission 184493) | Arctic peat soil microbial communities from Barrow, Alaska - Barrow Graham LP Ref core NGADG0004-212 (SPAdes) (version 2) | ecosystem: Environmental > Terrestrial > Soil > Wetlands >...
CATACTGGCCGCCCTGGAAATGACGCTGGTCCCTTCCTTCAAGAGCTTCAGCTTCGATAACACGCCCGCGGTCTTCAAGAGCGTCGCAAAGCTGAAGAAGGGTTCGTCGCTGGTCTTCTATCCCCTGGGACAGTCGGGGTACTTCCAGACGAGTCGCCTTCTGTTCTATCAAACCGGTTTCCATAAGCCCATGCTCAACGGTGGACTCGCGAACTCAGACGGAGAGGCGATGCGAAGGACCGTGTACAATCCGTACAATCCCGATACCCCCGGGGTCCTCAAGAGGCTCGGCATCACAAACATGGTGTTCTTCGAGGGGGATGTGGAGGGGACGGGCGGGCAACCGCCGGACGCCTCCAGGCTGCCGGCGGGATTCACTCAAGTTGAACGTTTCTTCGGCTCGAAAGAGCCGTTTGAGAAAGCCAGGCTCTACCGGATCGATGCCGCGCCGGCGGACTTCGTACCACTTTACCTCGGGGACATCTCCCAGCCTTACATCGACGAAGGCGGGGTGACGGTCAGGCTCCTCGGCGTCGACAACCTGGTGAAGATACTCAACTACAGCGGGCGGGAGGGGAGGATAACCGTGCGAGTGCCCCTGCAGAACCCGTTCAGCCGGCGTGAGGTGCAGGTCAGGAATTCGCAAGGGGAGACGCTGTGGCATGGAGTGCTTGACCAGGGCCAGGCCGCCGAGGCGGAAATGCCCGACCTTGCGGTTCCGACCGAGGGGCTCGACCTTCATATTGTCGTGCTCGGACCGTCGTTTCCGGTGTCCGGCCTGTATACGGATCTGTTCGGGGCCACGAGTGCCACTCTTGAGATGGGTGATGTAAAGATCATGGAAAGTCGGTGAGTTCCACACGGGCGGCCCAACACGTTCGGACGCAAAGGTAAATCAGCATAATCAATCAGCCTCGGGGATATCGGTCGTCCTTCCCGCCTACAATGAAGAGCGCCTGATCTACCAGATGATCCAGGAGACACGGGCGGCGGTCGCCGACCTCGGCATGGAATATGAGATCGTTGTAGTCGATGACGGCAGCACCGACGGTACGCCGGCCGAGATCGAGCGCGCAGCGGGAGATTTCGACAACTTGAGCGTCGTCCTGCTATCCGAGAACCAGGGAAAGGGCAACGCCCTCAACAGGGGTTTTCAGGCGTCGCGCCTGGACCTGGTGTGCTTCATCGACGCTGACCTCGACCTCCATCCCAGGCAGGTCGAGAGCCTGTTGGAAGTGATGGAACGGACCGGCGCCGACGTCGTGATCGGCAGCAAGCGTCACAGGGATTCCAGCCTGGACTACCCGTGGTACAGGAAGCTGTTCAGCACGGTCTATTACCTGCTGATACTTCTGCTTTTCCGCTTGCCGGTCAAAGACACCCAGACGGGCATCAAGCTGTTTCGCCGTGAGGTCCTTGCCCGCGCCTTTCCGAGGATCGTGTGCAAGAGGTACACGCTGGACCTCGAGCTGCTGGTTGTCGTCAGCAGGCTCGGGTACGAGATAGCCGAGGCTCCCGTGGATCTGACCTTCCAGGGGAAATTCGGCAGGATCGGCTGGGAGGCGATAAGGAACATCATCACCGATACTATGGCGATCTTCTACAGGCTTCACCTGCTCCGGTACTACAGGGGGAACATGCTCCCCACCGTTGCGGACGAGCCGAGCATCTCTATCGTCATGGCGGCGCCGAACCTCGACGAGCTCTTCAACCGGTTTGTCGACAGGTGCCTCGAGCTCAACTACGACAACTACGAGATCATGGTGGTCACTGACGAACCTGAACCGGTAGGCCTGCAGAACGACAGGCTCAAGTTCCTTCACTGTGATCCGTGCAACGCAGCGGCGAAGAAGAATCTCGCGGCCGGCAACAGCCGCTCGGAGGTGCTGGCGTTCATCGACCAGGACGCGATTCCTGACATCGACTGGTTGCGGAATGCCGTCCCGTACCTTGCCGACGAGTCGGTCGCCGCCGTTTGCGGCCCGGCTGTTCCCCCGGGCGAAGGGTCGCGCAGACAAGTCGCGGCCGGACTTGTCTTCTCGTCATTCATAGTCTCGGGAGCGACGAACTACAGGTACACGCGCCACGCCATGAGGGAGGTAGATGACTATCCTTCGTTCAACTTCATAGTGAGGCGAGAGGATTTTCTGCGCGCAGGCGGGTATCCTGAGGCTTTTGTGCCGGGCGAAGACACGGTGCTGTGTTTAAAACTGACCAAGGAGCTGGGTAAGAAGATCGTGTATGTGCCGAACGTCCTGCTGTTCCAGCACAGGGCGCCTCTCTATTTGCCCCACCTGAGACAGACTTACCGGTTCGCTCGCAGCCGCGGCAGTTTTGTCAGGAAGTTTCCCGAGACTTCGCAGCGAATCCCTTACTTCGTACCGTCGATGCTGCTGATACTTCTGGTGCTCGGCCTCGGCTTGAGCTTCTTAAGCAGGTACCTGTTCTACACCTACTTGGCGGGCTTTGGTTTGTATCTTCTAATAGCCTTGTTTTCCAGTGTCAAGACGCTGGATGTCCGAACAAATATGCTCATACTGCCCGGCATCGTGGCGACCAACATCGTTTACGGGGCCGGCTTTTTAAGAGGCTTCACATCACGGCACCTCGAGCGATACAACCTCGCGGAGCAGGAGAGATGAGTTGAGCGGCGCCGAGCGGATCGACCCGGGACAAGATCCCATGCGCCTTGAAGCGGATTCAGCCGAACTGAAGACCGAAAGACCACTCCGCGCGCGATGGAGCATCTTCGGAAAGGTTGAGGTGCTTGTGTTCGCGGCCTACGCGGCCGTAGTCGCGTTCATGACCTGGCCGGCCGCTACGCTGGTGTCGAGGGTTTATGCGGTACGCGGTGATCCGCTGGCGGCCATCTGGGATCTCTGGTGGTACAAGTACTCGTTCGCGAGACACCTGCCGGTCAACCTGGTCAGTATCGTCAGCGTGCCTTTCGGTCTCAGGCAGAGCATCTACTTCAGGGACCCCCTTACTTCGGTGACCACGCAGGCCTTATCTATAGCGACTACCGAGACGATTGCGTACAACGTGTTTCTTCTGCTGTGCTTCTTCTTCGCTGCGGTGGCGATGTACTACCTGGCGCGCAGGTTGACTGGTAGCAGAGCGGCGGCGACCGTTGCAGGCTTCACTTTCGCGTTCTCGCCTTACATGCTGGTGCAGGGCAAAGAGCACCTGGGGCTCTTGAGCGTGGCGTGGATCCCCGTCTTCTTCTACTTCCTGCTCAGGGCGTGGAAAGACCGAAGCGCAAAGATGTACGTCGCTTGCGCGGCCGTCTTCATGGTGATGGCTCTCTTCAATTTCCACTACGGACTCATCGGAGCTTCGATGGCGCTGGTCTTCGTCACATCTGTGTGGCTGCTGGGCAGGCCCTGGAGAAAGCCGAGAAAGATGAGCCGCTCGCGCACGTGGGCCATCGGCGTCTCGGTCGTCCTGGTCGTCGCGGGCGTGGTGGCGATCGCCCTGGCGCGCAGGCAATGGGAGGCCAGGAGCCTGTTCAGCCTGTACCTTTACTCCGGGCGCCCCTGGGATTATCTGATCCCGCATGCCGACGCCAGGATACTCGGGGGCGTGACCAGCAGCTTTATCCTGAGGCACCTCCATGGAGGCTTCATCTCGGAGAGCAGCCTCTTTCTCGGTTACGTCCCGATGGGGCTCGGTATCTACGGTCTGGTGGCGACGTGGCGCAGGCGCCGACGGCTCGACGCCTCGGACGCGCCTGCGCAAGAAGACGACGAACCCGTGGAGGCGACAGCTACCCGCGAGCGTAACGACGGCATCTTCGCGGACAGGCGCATTCCCTGCGCGCTCGCCATCACGGCCGCAGCGTGCTTCATCCTGTCGATGCCTCCCTCGACAAAACTGTTCGGTGTAACGATCTACTTCCCCAGCTACCTGATGCACATGCTGATCCCGCAGGTCAGGGCCTACGCGCGGTTCGGGATCGGGGTGATGTTCTGCGTTGCGCTTCTCGCCGCGTACGGAGTGGCCCGGCTGTTTGACCACAAGAGCCTTGCCAGATGGAAATGGTTGATGACCGCCGCAATCGTGCTGCTGATACTGCTGGAGTTCGCGATCGTCCCGCCGTTCCGGTCCCTCGACACGGCCACGTTGGCTGACTACTCGCAGTGGCTCAAATCCAGGCCCGGGAGTCCGGTCGTGGCGATCTATCCTTACTTCTACGGAGACGATTTCCAGACCTACGGGTACTTCTTCGAGCAGCGTCACTACGAAAAACCCATGGTCAACGGTGGCCCGCCGGATTCCAAGTCGGAGAAACTGCGCCAGGTGGTTCTCTCGATAACGAACCCCGCCACACCGGGCGTCCTCAAACGGCTCGGGACGAGATATGTCCTCGTGATACCGAGCTTGTACACACAGGGCAATCACATGAACTATGTGGAGCCCGCGCAATTCAATCCACTGCTCGTGGCGCAGGGCCTCAGGAAGGTCGCCGAGTTCGAAGACGCCATCATATACGAGGACGTAGCGCCGCCGGCCGAATTCGTCACTTACTTCGACCTCGGCACCTATCAGGGGATCGTCTACCCTGACGGGAGCGCATGGCATCCCGGCGCGCACGAGATGGAGATCGATATCAAGGCGGACATCAAGAAGCCCACCATCTGCGACGTGGCTTTCCAGGCTGCCGCGACCAGGACACCCGGTTCGATACAGTTCACGCTGAACGGGGTTTCGTCGGGACGGTTACCGCTGCCGATATGGCCCTCCGATTACAGGATCAGGGATGTAGTGCTCAAGCCGGGAAGCAACATCTTGACGATCAGCTCTGACGCCGCTCTTTCTCCGGTCACGGAGACACCGCCGATAACGACCATTCAGGCGGCGGTGATGGTGAGCGACCTGCAGATAGCGAAGAAGCCTTAGGGGCTGGACGACTGAGACGTCGGGAACTTCAGCGTGTTCAACAGGTTCTGTGCCTGCTGCCCGTACTGGGTCTGGGGACCCTTCTCTACCGCGCTCCTGAACTCTTGCTGAGCGGCTTTCCTGTCGCCGGAGCGGTAGAGCGCCACCGCCAGGTCATATCGCGACTTGGGGTCGTTGGGGTCGATCTGCACAGCCTGCCTCAAAGCCGTAACGGCCTGGTCGAACTGCCCCTGCAGTATCAGCACCTCGCCCTTCTCGACATAGGCGGCGGCGGTGCCCTGGTAAGTGGTCAGGTAGTTATCCAGTTCGTTGAGGGCGGCCACGTCGTTGCCCGTCTCGGTCAGGGCATGCGCATAAGCGAGCGACACAAAGTTCGGGTTGATGATCAGGGCCCGCGGCATCTCTTTCACGGTCCTGTTGAAGTCGTTGAGCTGGTTGAGCACCTGGGCCCAGAGGTCGAACACGTTCGATATCGTCTCGCAGCCGTAGAGGGTGGGAACGTACAGATCTACCTCCCCGTAGTCGGTCACGCTGGAGTAGAGCCTGTCGGCGGCCTTGAGGTCGATGGAGTTGATAGCGACGTACGCTTTGAGGATATTGGGCAGCGCTATCGCCTCCCGGGCATCGCTGTCCAGGTCGCCAAGAGGCTCTTTCCCCTTGTGGATCAATATGGCTCGGGAACCCTGCAGGGGTGTCCCGGGCGGGGCGACTCGCACGACAAGCCCTTCCCACTGCTGGCTCCAGCCACGGAACACAAAGGTCAACCCGCTCGAGTAGACGGGAATGTCGGTGTAGTTCAGCTTGACCAGTCGCATGTATAACGGATCGGTGGGGCTCACATCGACACCCGGTGGAGCGATGGTCCGGTTGAGGTCCTCTCCGGGCCAGCCGGGCACGCCAAGTGAATGAGGGTTGATCACTCTGACGTTTGGGCCTACCCCCTCGATGGTCTGCATGTATTTGAGGGGGAAGACTACGTTGTCCGCATCCGTCAATATCAGACCGTCAGGCTCAGCCTTCTTGAGCATCTTCACGGCCATGTCCCGCGCGTAGAAATAATCGCTTTTGTCGACCTTGCCGTAGTGGACGGGGACCGCGACACAGACGAAGACGATCAGGATGAGGGCTACCGCGCCGATGGCCGTAGCGCGAAGCAGCGCGTCGCGGCGGTCTGCCCATCTCTTGACCACGCCGGCGAACCAGGCGGCGCCAAAACCTATCCAGAGCGACACCACGAGGTAGCTCGGATAGTAGAAATGGGCGCGCAGGACTGATTCGATCTGGTCGTAGGTCATCACGGTCAGAGCCGTCAGCAGGAAGAGGAGGACGATGAACAGCGCGTACTTCTTGCTCTTCTTGAGGAAGGAAGCCACCAGCCCGACCGCTGCCAGCCAGAAGAAGTACGGGAACTCCGTGGGGAGCGTCCCGAAATACCTGGCGAACCTGCCCGGGAAGAATTTCATCGGGTAGCCGAAAAGGCCCCCACGCTGGTAGTAAAGGGTGACGTGATGGAACCACCTGGTAAGGGTGGACGGGTCCCCGTAGTTGTACGCGGGCCCCCTGAAAGCGGCCACCGGCTCATAGATGTACGGTAAGAGCCCCAGAGCAAAGAACGCGGCGATGCGGAAAATGTTTCTTGGCGCGAACACCTCCCGCCAGTCCGTGTCCAGCGCGAAGAACAGAAACGCGGGGATCACGAAGATCTCGCTGTAGTGGTTGGTGACCGACAACCCGAAGACAAAAGCAAAAGCCGCGAGAGTATTGTCGGCCTTGTCTCGCTGCCCTTGCCTGAGGAGACGCTCCCATCGTAAGGCGAGCACGATCAACAGCGCTATGAAGAAAGCGCCGAGCCCGTAGCTCTCCGGGATGACAGTCTCGTACCAGAACGTGTACGAGAAGGCGAACGCGAGGCCCGCCGCCAGACCCCCGACACGGGAGCGCGTCATCTTGAAGACTGCCCAGTAGATGAGGCAGGTCGCAAGCGCGGCAAAGATGCCCGAGAGCGCGCTGACCCTGAACGCGAGGGAGCCGAAAGGAAAGATCCATGAGAAGAACTTGGCGGTCATCAGGTACAGCGGGTAGCCCGGACCGTGAGCGTTGCCCACGCTCGAGATCGCCATCAGGAAGTCACCGGAATCCGAGAAAGTCACAGTGCGCGCTGCGGTCACGAGGTGGATGCTCAGTGTTGAGAGGAAGAGCAGGATCAGGATCGTCGCGTCCGGACTTTGCCTGATGCGCGCCCAGGCGGTGCCTGTCCTTTCGGTCAACAATCCTTCGTTTTCGGCTGCTTTGTTCGACATGGGCTAATTATATTCCAGATGCGCTGAACCGTGGCCGGGTCAGCATCAGGTAGTCGCTGATGTCGCCCGCAGGCCCGAACGGGCGCCCGTCTATCTTTGTCGGCTTGCCTTCCCACTGGATCGACATGATGTGTTGCTTCGCGGGAATCTTCATGCCCGGTATCAGGAGCTCTCCCTGTCCGGGCCCGAGCCTGGTCTGTCCGATGGCCACTCCATCGAGGGCGATAGAGAAGGTCCCCTCTTCGCCGGGATTGTTGAACGTCACCGAGAAATTCTGGACGGTAGGCCCGTCCCTGTTATCGATGAGCATCTCCGCGTTGGGCCTCGTCATCACTGTCCAGGCTTTTCCGTCCTGAAGGATAGCCGGTGCTGTGAAATTAGTGTAGTAGAGGGGGAAGACCTGAGCCGCCGGACCGGTCACATCGTAGAGATACCCATCCCTGGTCTTCTTTACCAGTCTATAACCGGGGGGCATCATCGCCGGGTCGAACTTCAGGCCGACGGGGTACATGATCTCCCAGTAGCCGTCGATCACCATCACCTTGTCGATTCCGAGGCCTTTGAGCATCTCGGGCGTGTAGGGAGCGTAAAGGTCCTTGAGTACCGCCTGGTAGAGATCGCCGAGCGTCCCGGGCTTGCTGCCGTTCAGCATCGGATGCTGGTGGAACGTCTGGAAGTAGTCGTACTGCAGGGGGATGAAATACCTTCCCGGGCTCAAAGGATAGACTGCCACCGGTTGCTTCCTGGGGTACTTGCTGAGCTCAGCCACCACCGTCGGCACCTTCGTGATATCCCTGGACCGAAGCGGCGGGATGATAGTCACGTCCAGGGCGAAGAGGGCGATGAGCGCCAGGCAAACCGCACCAACCCTGAAACCGCTCCAGCGCCTCGACCGGGCGAGCATGAAAAGGCCGATGCCCGCCATCAAGGCGAGTGAGAAAGTGACCACGAGAGCCCAGCGCGAGTAGAACCGGAAGAACGGCGCGATCGCGCGCATGACGATGGACGGGGTCGGTATCTGCATGCTGCCTATCTTTACTACGGGAGGCATGGAGAGGATGAAGGCGATCACCGCGGTGATCGCCCCGAAGTAGACGGTGGTGCGTGCCGGGTCCATCCCGCCCCTGATCTTCGCGTCATGCTCGAGATCATCGCCAGGCGGAGCGGCAACCGCCTCATCCGGTGGCGCGTCATCGTCTCCGACGGCGCCCTCAGAGGCCGGGCGAGGCTTCTTCTTTCGCCTGAAAGTGAAATAGACTGCAAAGCAAGCCATCACAAAGGTGACGATGCCCGGATAGGCGGTCACCTCGTGCACGCCGCTCTTGCCCTCGTGTTTGGTCACGAAATCGTTCGTCCACCAGCGCCAGAGAAGCGCGTAGGCTGGCGGTACCACGTAGTTCCATGGGCGCGACGAATAGGAGACCGTGACATCGATGCTCCTCTCCTCCGTGGGCGTTATCACCAGAGGATCCTTGTAGAAGAGGTTCTGGAGCACAGGCGCCGCGATAGCGAGCGCCAGTACGACAGCGAGAGCGGCCATCACGATCGCCTTGACGGTCTCGCGTTTGACGAGTGGTCGCCTCAGGCGCAGGAACCTCTTGCTGTCGGCGCGCTCTCTGAGGAAGACGGCAACGCCCCAGGTGATGAGCAGCAGCCCGCAGAAAAGGCCGAGATGAAAGTCAGTCAGGATTGCGACCAGCAGCGCCCCGGAGACCGCCGCCGCGGAGATGACGCTCCTTCGCCGCCAGAAGTAGATCACCGCGATAAGGAACAGGGGCAGCACGTAGATCTGGGCCAGCCCGACCTGATCGAAAGTCCTCGCAGTGTGCCACGGGGAGAATGCGTAGATGAAGCCGCCTAAGATCGAAGCCGCGGGGCTGGAGGTGATGTAGTAGAGCAGGAGGAACATCAGCAGGCCTGCGAGCGGGAACGTGCTGAGCGTAAGAAGGTTGTAGGAGGCCTGCGCGCCGATCACCCTCGCCATAAGCACCAGTACGCCGTTGGTGAGCGGGTAGTAGATCGCTCGAGTGTTGTATCCGAAAGGATAGGCGACAAACGTGGTGACGTTCCCGGTGTAGGAGTGAGCGCGCGCGAAGTTGGAGTACCAGGTCAGCCAGATGGTCCCGACCCCGTCGTGCGAGAAGGAAGGATTGAAATAATTATGGGACATGTTCGCGGCCAGCGGGTAGGTGAGGACGATGGCCACAGCGGTAAAGATCAGCAGGGCGAGCAAAGCATAAGCGATGACCTTTTTGTATGAGTCACGCTTTGCCGAATCCGCTGATACGTCTGAATGCAAGCAAGCCTCCGTGGCGGTACCGCTCTCGACCAGAGTGCGAACGTTGAGATCCGGATCCCGGGGTCGGGCAACCCTTTCTGGCATATTATAGCCGAGCGGATTTGTACCCGCCCATGATATCCATTATCTTTGACGTTATCCCTGCGTGGTGTCGTTCCATCACCATGCGGGTGTCATGGCTCGACGGACGGATCCTTTTCGCATCGGAGCACATCGCATGGACAGGACTCAAGAGCTCGTCTGGTTCTACTATCTGGTGGCCGCGGGGTTCGGACTGATCTTCGGCAGCTTCTTCAACGTCGTCATCTACAGGCTTCCCAAGGAGATGTCGCTGGGGCAGCGGTCGATATGCCCGCTGTGCGGCATGACCATCCGTTGGTACGACAATATCCCGCTGGTCAGTTACGTAGTGCTTCGTGGCAGGTGTCGCGGCTGCAAAGCACCGATCTCCATCCGCTACCCTCTCGTGGAGGCGACCACCGCGGGACTGTTCGTGCTGGTCTACTGGTGGAGCCGCAGCGTAGTGCCCAGCGAGCTGGGCCTCCCGGCGGGCACGGTCGTGACCCCGGAACTCTTCATAGGGCTCCTGATGGTGAGCATCCTGGTCATCGTCTCGGTCGTCGACATCACGAGTGGTATTGTGCCGAACCGCGTGATCTATCCGGGACTGGTCATGATGTTCCTGCTCGTGACAGCCACTGCGCTGTATCGCGGGCAACCGGGCCGGATAGGGCTCTCGGCGGCGACAGCGGCGAGCGCCGCCGCGTTCCTCCTGGCGGCGGGACTGATCTACGGGGCTCTCTTCCTGCGCGGCGAACCCTCAGACGCTGACGGTGACCAGGGTGGAAGAAAGCGCGAAGCGGCCGGCGACGATGGAGAAGATGAAGAAGAAGACGACGGGTTGCCCACTGGCATCGGCATGGGCGACGTAAAGTTGATAGCTTTCACGGGCCTCGCCCTGGGTTACTTCCACTGGTACCTGATCATCGTCCAGATATTCATGGGCTTCCTGATCGGGGCCCTTGCTTCGATCCCCATGCTCATCCTGGCCCGGAAGGGGAGGAAGGACAAGCTTGCTTTCGCTCCATTTCTCGCCGCGGGCGCCGTCATTGCCCTGGTGTGGGGCCAGCAGCTAGTGAACGTCTATTTGAAACTCTTAAGGTGAGGATGAGCCCACCTGCTTCAGTGTCAATCAGATGATTTAGGGTTTGAAAGCCCTGTTTTTGCTCACTTGAGCAGCTGGTGGCGCTGATGTTTTTATTAACCATTGAGAACTACTGCTTAAGTATGTTGCAAAAGTTGACGAGGGAGAGTATTGACAGTATTGTTCACCATAGTTCATAATTTGATTCTCAAGTGAAGATAGAGCGGACCTGTCTCAATCAGTGAATAAGACTTAATGTAGTTGGCAAGAGAGGGAAGTGAACTGAAGTGAGCAATAAGCTTCTCACAGTCAACGAAGTGGCGAAGATCCTGCGGGTTTCCAACATGACCGTTTACCGACTGGTCAAGGGGAAGCAGATACCCGCTATCCGGGTCGGGAAGAATTACCGGATAAAGGAAACTGACGTCGAGACGTACCTCAACAGGGGTTCAGAGTAGATCAAGCGGTGGTCGGGTTATCCCGCTCACTTTCTCTTGGAAGGCACGAAGGAAACGACGGTTCTCCGTAGGGGTGAATTGAGTGGCAAAGGGTGGAGTGTCGATAGGCCTGGATATCAGCACCGGGTCCATCAAGGTGGCGGAGGTGAATATCACCAAAAGAGAGCCCATTCTTCAGAACCTTGCCATAATAATGCTTCCCGAAGGGGCCGTCCGCGACGGGGAGATCGATAACATCGAAACCGTCTCCACCTATCTCCGCGAACTCTGGAAGCAGAACCGCCTCACCAAGCGCAAGGTCGTCCTCGGCATTGCGAACCAGAAGGTGATCGTTCGGCCGATGGACCTGCCGTACATGCCGGAGGACGAGCTCGAGAGCGCGGTCAAGTATCAGGTACAGGAGTTCATACCGATCCCGATAGACGACGCGATAGTGGACTACGAGGTCGTCGACGAGTACATGACCGGCGAGGAAGAGCGCATGCAGACGATCCTGCTTGCGGCGGCACACCGCGAGATGATCACATCGTTTCTGGACGCCTGCGTCAGGGCCGGCCTGACGCCGGAGGCGGTCGAGCTCAAGGCGTTCGCGATGGTGAGGTCGCTCATCAAGAAGGAGTACCAGTTCCTCGAGGAGGAAGCCGAGCCGCCGGGTAGCGTCTGCCTCATCAATATCGGCGCCGGGATCTGCAACGTGTGTGTGGTAAAAGAGAACACGCCGAGGTTCGTGAGGATGCTCATGAGGGGCGGCGACTATTTCACCAAGCTGCTCTGCGATCACCTCAAGCTCTCGCCCGTCGAGGCAGAGGAGATCAAGCGCGGCCGGAGCACCGACGAGGAGGCGAACAATCTTCTGCAGCGGGAGATACAGGCGTTCGTCGGAGAGATCAGGCGCTCGCTCGAGTATTACATCTCCCAGAGCCAGGAGCGTGACCTGAACAAGGTAATCCTCTCGGGTAGCGGCTCGAAGATGATAAACCTGCCGCTGGAACTCAACCGGGGACTCAGGCTCCCCATCGAAATCGGGCACCCGCTCCAGAACCTTCAATTGGGCAAACTTCCGTACACGCCCGAGGAGCTTGCCGAGCTGGAGCCATCGATAGCGTGTGCGGTCGGCCTCGCGCTGAGGGAAACGGAGGAGTGAGATGACCAAGATCAACCTCCTTCCACCCGAAAAGATAAAAGCCAAGCGGAAGCCTGCCGAGCGCTCGTTCCTCTGGCTGGTGATACTGTTGCCTGCGCTGGTGCTGATACTGATCGTCTTCATGTACTTCAGCGCGAACAGCAAGGTCGCGCAGAAAGACAAGGCGCTCAAAGAGGCGCAGACAGAACTCACCGACTGGCAGAACAAGAATGCGGCGCTCCAGCAGTACAAGACCCGCCAGGACCAGGTATCTACCCTGGAGACCTCGGTGGTCACCGCGCTGCAGGGGAGGGTGTACTGGGCGCGGATCCTCAATAACATCGCGATCACGATGCCGAGCGACATCTGGATAACGAGCCTGGTCGGAACGTCTGGAGAGGCATCGAGCCCTGGCACGGTCGAGTTCTCCGGGTTCGCATTGCAGTGTCCGAACAGGGACAACGTGGTAGACCTCTACCCGTACCTGCCCGACTACAAGCCGATAGCAAACTGGCTGGAGAGGATGGCCCAGATCGTCGAGTTTCAGAGGGTGTGGCTGGGCAGTGCCGAGCCTACCAGGCAGGGCACAGAACTCGAATCGGAACAGGACAACTTCATTAGGGTGACGCCTCCGATCATAATAACCCCCCCCACCGAATTCACCGGTGCGAAAGTGATCCAGTTCTCCTCGACGGCTACGCTGAATATGAACACTGCCGCGATAGGTGGCGCGCCGAAGGTCGCAACGCCGGCCGCGACTCCGGCGCCATCAACGTCTCCCAGTGGAGGATAGTAAGTAATGTTGCGCAGGCCTTTGGTCGCACTATTAATAGGGTTGTTCGCCGCGATAGTGGTCGGCGCTGCCGGCTACTTCCTGCTGGTCGGGCCCAAGAAAGGGCAGGTGGACAAAAAGCAGAAGGAGATCGAGTCGACCGAAAGCCAGATCGAGCAGCAGAAGAGCACCTACAAGCAGCTCACCGACATCAAGAACCGCTCCGCGGAGTTTGAGGCCAAGCTTGCCTCACTCGAGGCGAAGATACCTCAGCAGGCCGAACTGCCGTCGCTGATCAGGAACATCCAGGCGGCAGCCGACCCGCGCACGGGTGTCGGGCTCCCCTGGCTTTCGTTCGCGCCATCGGAAGTGGCGGCGTCGTCGACCGGGGCCGGGTTCTCCACGTACGACTTCACGATGCGCATCGCGGGCTTCTACGACCAGGTGGTGGACCTGATCTATCGGCTGGAGCGAATGGAGAGAGCGATCGTCATCAATTCAGTGAGCATGGCCCCGTCGACCACCATCCTGGGGCTTGGCTACAGCCCTAACCTCGGGCTGGTGGCTTGCGACCTCGACGCCAAGACGTTCACATTCGAAGCCCCGCCGGGTCAGGCCGGTCAGGCGACTACGCCGGCGCCACAGACGACGCCGAGCAGCAGCCCGAGCAGCACGCCGAGCCCGTAACTGGACTGGAGCAGGACAGGCCTCACAAGAGGAGAAGGTCGAATGCCTCAGAAGATCAGGAAGATGAAGCCGAAGAGAGCGGGGGAAGAGACCTCGAACTCAGTCAAGATCGCCTGGATAGTGGGTGCAGTCGGCCTGTGCATCTTGCTCGTCGCCGGCATAGCGATCGCTACCAGTGGTGGAGGCAAGAAGAAGTCCTCGGGCATCATGGCACAGGGTGAGACGACCACTCCGGCGACGACGACGCCGTCCACGGCTCCGGCGGCCACATCCAAGCTGACCATCGACCAGGTCCTCACGCCGCCACTGTCGATCTACAGGCGCAGGAATCCCTTTGAGCCGCTGGTCAACGAAGAGGCGCCGCAGACCGTCGCTACCACCTCGGCCCCCGGAGGGGGCAACAGGACAGTCAACGTGCCCGCGCAGTTGAGGACAGGTATACATGCGCCGCCCGAGACTCTCTCTTATGCGATCACGCTCGACGGGATCTTCAAGCAGGGTGACAAGTCGGTCGCCAGGATCAGGGTAGGCGACCAGCTCTTCGACAACGTCGCCGTAGGTGGCACGTTCGGTGACCACTACAAGCTCCTTACGGTTGCAGGGGACGCGAGCGCCACCATACTCTTCGGCGACGAACGCTTCACCATCTTTACCGGCCAGTCCATCTACCCGTAGCGCCGTGGCCCACCCGAGGCTGGCGCAGCAGGTGCGGACGACGGCGCACTTCCCCCGCGGGAATCTCTGTTGTCTTATTTCGCTTTTGACGTCATCCTGTTTATTGAAAGAGAAGGTGCAAGAGTTATGACAGCTGCATTGAAGGGGTGCTCCAGATGAGGATGCTCACGGGCGGCGAGTCACATGGCCCCGCCGTGGTGGCGATCATCGATGGCGTGCCGGCGATGCTTCCGGTATCGGCGGCACACATCGACCGAGACCTGGCGCGCAGGCAGGTCGGCCATGGGCGGGGAGCCCGCATGCGGATCGAGCAGGACCATGTCCGCATCCTCTCCGGGGTAAGGCACGGGCGCACCATGGGAAGCCCCCTCACTCTGCTCGTCGAGAACCTCGACCACGAGAAATGGAAAGACGTCATGTCGGCCGAGCCCGTCCCCGGTAGCGACTCGCGGGCGGAGACGAAGCCCCGGCCGGGCCATGGCGACATGGCGGGGATGTTGAAGTACTGGACCATGGACGCGAGGGACATCTTAGAGCGCGCCAGCGCGAGGGAGACTGCGGCTCGCGTGGCCGCCGGGGCGGTCGCCCGGGTTCTCCTGGCCGAGCTCGGCGTGAACGTCCGCAGCAGGGTGCTGGCGGTCGGCCCCGTGGCTGTGGAGCCGGCAAGCATGGCTGGAGAAGAAGAGTACTTGAGAGCCGACGCCGACCCGATGCGCTGTTCCGACAGCGCGGCTTCCGGGCGTATGGTTGAAGAGGTGGACCGTGCCGCCGGTGATGGAGACTCCCTCGGGGGCCTCTTCGAGGTAGCGGTTTTCGGCGCCCCTCCGGGACTGGGCTCGCACGCACAGAGCGACAGGAGGCTGGACGCAAGGCTGTGCGCCGCGTTCGCGTCTATCCCGGCTATCAAGGGTGTCGAGATAGGAGACGGGTTCGGCCTCGCGGGGGTAAGAGGTAGCGGGGCGCACGATGAGCTCTTCTTCGAGGCGGGCCGTGGACTCTACAGGAAGACGAACAGGGCCGGCGGTATCGAGGCCGGCATGAGCAACGGCGAGCCGATCGTGGTCCGTGCCGCGATGAAACCGATTCCGACCCTCGCGAGCCCGCTGGCAACGGTCGACCTCGTCCTGTTGAATGCGGCGCGGGCGTTCAAAGAGAGGGCTGACGTGTGTGCCGTCCCCGCCGCGTCCGTCGTGGGAGAAGCGGTCGCCGCGCTTGTGATCGCCGATGCCGCACAGGAGAAATTCGGAGGGGACTCGCTCGGTGAGATGAAGAGGAACCTCGCAGGTTACCTGGACCAGATCGGTGACCTCTGGAAGCGCCGCTGATGAGACAGGCGGCGAGCGATGACGGAAGTGAGACTTTGGAAAAGACGAACATGGTGCTGATCGGTTTCATGTACTCGGGCAAGACCACGATCGGCAAGCGCATCGCCGCCGTGACAGGCCGCGAGCTGCTGGATACCGATAGCGTTATCGAGAGCGAGCAGGAAATGACGATAAGTGAGGTCTTCGAGGCTCGACAGGAAAGTGGTTTCAGGGCCCTGGAACGAGAGGTAGTCCGGCGCGCCACTTCGCGTGACGGCGTCGTCATCGCGCTGGGGGGCGGCGCGGTCCTCGATGCGCGCAACGTCGAGGACGCCAGAAGGACGGGGATGCTGTTCTACCTCAAGGCGACGCCGGCCGAGGTCGCTGGGCGCGCTGACGGCAAGGGTGGCAGGCCGCTGCTGGAGGGCAAGGGGATCGAGGAGATAGAAGAGACGATGAAGGCCCGTGAGGAGCGTTACGTGGAGGCTGCGGACGTCGTGATCGAGTGCGGCGACAGGGACCCGCGGGGGCTGGCCCTCGAGATCATCGCGGACTTCAACAACACTACTACGACCGGCCGGGACACGGGGGAGTGGGGCGGCTGATGAGCTCGTGTGAGGAGATACGTGTCGAGCTCGGGGACAGGAGCTACACCGTAACCGTCGGCGAGGGTCTGCTCGGCCGTCTCGACGATTTTCTGCGGGGCGGCTGGAAGAGGGCAGCACTGGTCACCGATTCAAACGTCGGCCCGCTGTACGCCACAGAGGCGGCCGAGCGGGTTCGTTCCAGAGGGCTCGAACCGGTCTTGCTCGAGGTGCCGGCGGGAGAGGCTTCAAAGACGGCGGAGCGCGCATTCGAGATCCTGGACCGGCTGATCGAGTCCGGCCTCACCAGGTCGGACCTTGTCATCGCGCTCGGCGGGGGCGTTGTGGGCGACCTCACCGGGTTCGCGGCGTCAATATTCAAGAGGGGCATCGACGTAGTGCAGGTCCCGACGACTCTGATGGCGATGGTGGATTCGTCCATAGGTGGCAAGACTGCGGTGAACGTCCCGGCAGCCAAGAACCAGGTAGGGAGCTTTCACCAGCCCGTTGCGGTCGTCTGCGACATCTCTCTCTTGGCAACGCTTTCTCCGCGGGAGTTCATTTCCGGCATCGCCGAGGTCGCGAAGTACAGCCTCCTGACATCACGAGAGTGGGGCAGGCGTTTCCGCGCAGATCCCGGGGCGTCAAAAAGATCGGCTCCCGGCGACCTGGCCCGCATCATCACCGAGTGTGTCAGTGAGAAGGCGGCACTTGTGGCCGCCGACGAGCGGGACCACGGAGTCCGGCATCACTTGAACTACGGCCACACCCTGGGGCACGCGCTGGAGGCCCAGGCAGGATACGCCGGGACCTACTCCCACGGGGAGGCGATATCCGTTGGGATGGTGTTCGCCGCCCTGGTGTCAGAGAAACTGGGGGTAGGGCGCGCGGGTCTCGCGGGCGACCACCGGATGCTGCTGGATTCGCTGGGCCTGCCGGTCAAACCGCTTCCCAAGGCGCCGGAGTACAGCGAACTTGCGCCGCGGATCGCCCAGGACAAGAAGAGCGCCGGAGATACGGCCATGGTGCTCCTCGAAGATGAGGGCAGTCCGGTGGTCCGCACAGGTGTCGAGCCTGCGGCGCTCGAGGCCTGTTATGATCTTTTGCTCCGCGGCGGTTGATTCGACAGAGGAGGTCGGGGAGTGCTGCACATTCTGGTTCTCAACGGTCCGAACCTTAACCTGCTGGGGGAACGGGACCACTCCATCTATGGCCGGCGCACGCTGGATGAGATCAATGCGGAGATCGCGGAGCGCGCCCGGGAGCTGGGCGTGCGGGCCCTTTTCTTCCAGTCGAACCACGAGGGCGACCTGATAGACAAGATCCACGCCGAGAGGAAATCATCGGCTGGCATCATCATCAACCCTGGCGCTCTCACTCACTACAGCTACGCGCTGCGCGACGCCATCGAAGCAGTCCGCTTGCCCACTGTCGAGGTCCACCTGTCTGACATCAGCTCGCGCGAGGAGTTCCGTCGACGGTCGGTGTTGAGCGATGTCGCCTGGAAGACCGTGATGGGCAAAGGGCCACAGGGTTACATCGATGCCCTGGAAGCCTTGGTGGAACATCTGTCGGGATAGCGGGCTGGCGCTCGGTCCTCTAGAAGGCCTGCAGGACTTTCTGGTACTGCTTGAAGACCTTCAGTGTCACCTGGTGGCTGCCCTTCTGGAGCTCCTCGAGTCTGGGGCGAACCACCAGGGCAAACCCGTTGGAACTCTGAGCATCGCCGGGTGAGCTGGCGACCCGTGCCGGGTCTCCTATCCCCGCGCGTGCCTTCGACACCACGGAGTTGAGGTCGGCTCTCTCGGCCATTCCGAATATAATCATCGAGTTGTACCCGTTCTCAGCGAGGGCTGAGGTATCGCGCGGGGACGGGCTCAGCGTTCCGCTGCTCAAGGACCACGCCTGCGGGTAGGTCTCCGAGTCGATCGGACAGGCGATGAACACTACGTCGCTGTTGGTGCTGTAGGCGATGTACGGGTTGCCTATCTCGAAGGAGAGGAGCAGGTTCTGCTCCGTCGCCGCCGGAGGGCTCACTTTCTTGCCGCCCACTTCGATGCTGGCCCCGGCGGGCGTGGAAAGAAGGAATGTCTTCAACAGGCCGGGGTTGGCCCTGGCAAGCTGCACGGCGGAGCCGGTCACCACTACTTTGCAGGAGATCGACGCGTACGGATTGCCGCTGGCAACGACCACCTGGTACGTCTTTACTATTGAGCCGCCCGCCACCTGCATCTCGAGCCTCGTCTCGTAACCCGCCGCCTTATCGGTCGCGAATATGAGCGTCGGCCCTCCTGCAGTCACTTGTTCCGAAAGAGCGCGAGCCTCGACAGGCAGCGTGTCGGACAGAGGGCCCGCTGCAGTCGAACCCCTGGAGCGTACCAGCGAAGAAATGATCTCGCCGGCGGTCTTCTTCTCTGCGACTACCTTGACAAGGCCGTTGTCGAGCTCGAGTCGCTGCGGGTTGGTGTTGCCGCCGATGCTCGTCACGGCCACGCCGTCACTGGCGGCGGCCGTCGCCGGGGCTTCGAGCCCGCCAAGCCTCAGGACTTCACCGGCATCGGTCCAACCGGCCTCCTCGACCTGGAGGTCGAACCTGCTCGATGCGTCGCGCGACGTCTTGGTGACCGTGAACGAGCAGGCGCCGCTGGCGTCGGTCCACAAGAGGGCCTCGCCTTTCCTGCCGTTGACCGCGCTGGTGAGTGAAGCATCGATGAGTTTTATCGGTTTCATGGCGACGGGGGAGCCGTCGCCGCGCGTTATCTTCATAATGAACATGGTCGGCTTATCGAGCTCGAGCACTCGCGCCGGCGGGTCTACCTGCACGGCGTAAGGGCCCTTCGCCTTCACGCTTTCGAACACCGGCACGACTTCTTTTCGTCCATCCTGCTCGATGAAAGCATCAAGGCCGGACAGCCGGTCCGGATTCGAGGCGTTCACGCCGAAAGAGTATTCGCCTTCGCTATTGGTGACGCCGGAGACCTGGCCGGTGGGCCCCAGCGGGCCTGCCCCGGTGGCATCTTTCACCTTCACCGCCGCACCCTCTGATTCCGCATACACCCCGGCTGGAGAAGCGGCCGCGAGCCGGCTGACCATATTGGCTTTCTGGGTTTGCAGCGTCTGGAGGCGTTTGGCGAGCACCTGCGACTCACCGGAGCCCGGGTTCTGCTTCAGCGCCTGCGCTACCGCGGCTGTCTCACTCGTGTAGTCGCTGGCCAGTTGCTTGACTCTGTCAGAATCCGTAGCCCCCTTCTGGATCAGGTTGTCGAGTTCGGAGAGCCTCGCGGCAGCGAGGTTGAGGTTTCGTTCCGCCTTTCCCTGCTGTGACCATGTCAAGGCGAGGCCGATCTGCTCGCGCGCCCGCTTCAACCCGTAGAGCGCCTCGCCGGGCAGGCTGGAGCCCGAAGCGAGCATGAGGCTCGAAAACACGATGAACGCAAGTAGCAGCGCCATTCCAGCGGCGGCGACCATCCGCCCGGGGCGTGTCCAGGCAGGCCGCGGCCCCCAGTCGAGCCCGGGCGTTCGATTGCCGGCGAGCGCCGAGCCCAGCGAGGGCACCAGCGTCGAGGCGAAGACCTTCATCCTGAAGACGGCCCTCGGGCCGTACCGCGGGAGAGCCTTCAGCTGCTCGATTATGTCGTTGTCTTCTTTCTCTTTCATATTCATCATTCCGGTGGCTGCGCGGTCGGCCTGGCCTCCGAGGCTTCCAGGCGTTGCCTCAAGTTCTTGATGCCCTTGAACTGCAACGCCCTCACTGTCACTTCTTTCTTCTCGAGGATGATCGCCGTTTCGGCAACGCTCCTGTCCTCGATGAAGCGGAGCATGAGGACCTCCGTCTGGGCCGTCGGCAGCCTCACTATCTGGCCGTACAGGCCCCGTATCTCCTCCCGGTCTATGGCCCTTCTCTCTACGTCGATCTCGTCAGGTATCTCCGCCGCCCCGTCGAGGTCCACCGATGGCCTCTGGCCACGGAAGTGGTCCACCACGGCGTTGTGGGCGATCCGGTACAGCCACGCTTTGACCGAGTGGCCGCGGTCCTCGTAGGAACCGATCGCCTTCAACCCCTGCGCGAACACCTGCATCGTTATGTCTTCCGCGTCGGTGTGGTTGCCGACCCTTCGGATGACATAATCGTAAATGTCCTTGTAACACAGCCTGAAAATCCTGCCGTAAGCCCTTCTGTCGCCCTCGGTGGCGCGTGCCAGGAGGATCTTCAACTGTTCGCTCTCAGAGCTCTCGCTCATGCGGACCTATTCCTTAAAACGGAGGAGCCGGCGGTTTTGTTAACCCCGGCATGCAAAACCGCGGGCCGCGGCGCGTGCAACATTCATGCCCGACGCCGCTAACCCGGCCGGGTTCGGCCGGTCGCTTCTCATGTTCTATTTATATTTGTACGCGATGAAAGATACAATAACATCCGTTATGCGCGGGGCCGGCTCCGGAGGTGTGTGTGGCACGGGCAAGCGGACTATTCCGCTCGAAAGACAAAGACGGATTCACTTATCCGGAGATGGCTTTTCTGCTGATTGTGCTGGCGCTGTTCCTGGCCGGCACCGTCTGGGTCGTCAACGGCGCCATCGTCAAGTCTCATCCCCTTGGAAAGAACGATTCCGCCGGCAGGGAAGCGGACAAAGCCCTGGACCGCATCGAGTCAATGGTCAAAGCGGCTCGCCAGTTCGACTATCACGGTATCCTCAAGGCTCCGGGATGGAGCCGCGGGGCCGACAACCTCGATTTCCTCGCCGACCTGGACGGGGACCCGAAGACCGGCTCATACGAGGTTGCCCTGAACGACGGTGGGGTAGTAAGAGGCCTCGAACGAGTCGTGATTGCACGCAGGGGTACGGCACTGGTCACCTACGTCTATTCAAGAGATGGCTCGGCGCCTCAGTCGGTCGTGCTCTTCAAAGAGCTCGGTCCAGGCGACAGGCAGGCTTTCCAGGTGCGTTTCAGGGTCGATAGAACTGCCGGCCCGCCAGCCTCCCTACCAGCCTCTAATACCTCGGCTGTCAGCCCCAGCCTGGTCGCAACGGCTGTCCGGGTCTCCATCACGACCGGCCTGGGCGGAAACCGGCTTGTGATTGAGCGGGGCATAGGGCTCCTGGCCAGGCCCGTGCTCCAGGTCGCCCTCCCTTCTGCACTGTGACTCTGCATCTTGATCTGCATCTTGAGCCACATCGCGAGCGGTGCGGACGGTCAGACGACGGACGGGAGGGTCTCACAGCCTTGCATTGTCAGCAAGACCACGTACAACGGTGACCCGGGCGTGTCGATTGAGATCGGCACTGAAGCGACCGTGCCGGCGCGGACTTCCAGGCCACGAGTATCTCGTAGGGAGACCAGTCCATTGATACGACCGCCCAAGGCAGCAGGCGACGGCATCAACTGCAGTGGTCTTTTAGCTTCTCTATGCGGCTAACCCCTCCAACCGGGCGGTCCACAACATTGACTTGACAAACCTGAGGTTCTCGCTCGGAGGCTACTAAACCTACTTCGGGTCATTCACAGCCGGCCATGGGGTATACGTGGCGGACGGAATCCTTCTGGGCGAACTCGACCTTCAAGTGACCACGTTGGGCCCTGGACCCAGTAACACGGTCGCCGCTCTTCCAGGTGTTGAGCTGGAAGGATATGAAGATGGACGGTTGTCTGACAGGACGGTTGACGAGGAACTGCCCTGGTGGCCGCCTCTCGCTTATGATGTCGTATAGTGTCGTATAGGATGGTATGTATCACAACCGTGACTGACCGTGTCTTACTCATCTTGAACAGCAATTGCCTGCTCCGCTAATCAGGAATCCCTTCAATTAGCCACTTTTCGGCCTCCGGACACCGAATTCAACTCAAGACTGCTGCCACGGCATGTAACTATTATGTCTCAATAATGCTTGTATGATACATAATACCGTGTTATCATACTGCTGTCATGTATGTGAGAACAAAGACCACGGAAGGCCGCACATACCTTCAGATCGTCGAGAGCGTCTGGCGGGAAGGCAAGTCACGCCAGAGGGTGGTAGCGACACTCGGCAGGATCGACAAGCTCCAGGACAAGGGTGACCTCGACAAGATAATCCTCGCGCTTGCCCGATATTCGGAGAAGCTGAAGGTCACCGAGGACTACCGGGAGGGAAAGCTCGAGGCCATGAAGGTCACGAGAACGGGGCCCGACCTCATCGCGGGAAGGATCTGGGATGAGCTGGGACTTCGTGAGGTGATCGAATCCCTTCTCTCGGGCAGGAAGCACACCTTCTCCATCGAGCGCGCCGTCTACCTGGCTACCCTTTCTCGCCTGTTCTTTCCGGGTTCGGATAGGAGAGCCGCCAGGATAACCCGCGACTACCGCGTAACGGGGGCCGAAGACATAGAGCTCCACCACCTCTACCGGGCCATGGCCTGGCTGGGAGAGAACCGGGAGAGGATCGAGGAGGCCGTCTTCGAGTCCAACCGGGACCTGTTTACCTCCCTTTCGGTGGTCTTCTTCGACACCACCAGCATCTACTTCGAGGGTGCGGGCGGGGAAGAACTCGGGGCCAGGGGCTACTCCAAGGACCGCAGACCCGACGAGAACCAGATGGTGGTGGGGGTGGTGACAGACCAGAACGGCCGTCCCATCTCCTGCCCCATGTGGCCGGGCAACACCACCGACGCCAGGACCATCGTGCCGGTTGCGTCTTCACTTCGAGAGAGGTTCGGGGTAAGTGATGTGGCGATAGTCGCCGACCGCGGCATGGTGGGCAAGAAGAACATGGAGGCCCTCTCCTCTTTAGGCTTCACCTACATACTGGGCGTGAAGATGCGCCTGGAGAAGAAGGCGATGGCCGAGGTCCTCTCCCGGGCGGGCCGCTTTTCAGAAGTCCAGCCCAACCTCAAGGTGAAGGAAGTGCTCCACGAGGGCAGGCGCTACGTAGTGTGCCTCAACCCCGAGGAGCAGAAGAAGGACAGGCTCGCGCGCGAGGCCATCGTCTCCCAGCTCAAGACCAAGCTCAAGAAAGGCGCCGGCCAGCTGGTGGGCAACTCTGGCTACCGCCGCTACCTCAAGGTGGACTCCGGCTCGGTGAGCATAGACGAGACCAAGATCGCCGCCGAGGAGAAGCTGGACGGGAAGTGGGTGCTCATCACCAACACCGACCTCCCCGCCGATGAGGTCGCTCTTCGCTACAAGGACCTCTGGATGGTGGAGAGGGTGTTCCGGGAGGCCAAGAGCACGCTGGAGACCAGGCCCGTGTTTCACCAGAACGACTCATCGATCATGGGCCACGTGTTCGTATCGTTCCTGGCGCTCCTGCTCGTGCACGAGCTCAAGAGGCGGATCAACTTCCAGGCCGAGTGGGACGAGATGCGCGCTGACCTCGACGCCCTCTACGAGGTCGAGGTCAAGAGCGATGGCGGCACCTACTACTTGAGGAGCCCGCTGGAGGGGATCTGCGGCAAAGTGTTCAAGGCTGTTGGGGTGGCCGTGCCGCCAACTGCCAGAAAACGGTAATCCTGCTGCCACGCCCTTTTTTGGGTGCTCAAAAAGCCCTATTTCAAGCAATCCGTGAAAATCAACTGTTCAACTTGAGTCTTAGTATATGGGAAAATGATTTTGGGGAGGTTTGAGGTATGCAAGAGAGTACTAGTAGGCGCAAGGCGACTTCTCTGGTGGTCGCGCTTGTGCTTGTTGCATTGCTGACGGCGGGCGTGCTTATCTTTGCTGGTTGCGAGAGTGAACAGCAGGCCAAG
>Ga0209429_10000596_pt1 | contig 23965 bp, 23 predicted proteins | sample BarGraNGADG00212_3_FD_184493 | JGI IMG/M metagenome (GOLD analysis project Ga0209429, IMG submission 184493) | Arctic peat soil microbial communities from Barrow, Alaska - Barrow Graham LP Ref core NGADG0004-212 (SPAdes) (version 2) | ecosystem: Environmental > Terrestrial > Soil > Wetlands >...
GCTTTATTTTCCCATCGTCAATAAGTATTGTTTCACCAGGATTAACATCTTTTGGAAACTCCTGATAACTCATATAAAGATGGTCTTTGGTACCCAAACATTTTTCTGTGACAAAAGCTACGATATCTCCTTCTTTCAGATTTAGAAAGTCGTTTTCAATTTCGCCTACTCTGAGTTTTGGGCCCTGCAAATCAGCGAGTATAGCAACATTGGTACTTAATTCCAGGTTTAATTCTTTAATAATATTTATCAGCTTCAGATGTTCAGACTGTGTTGAATGCGAAAAATTCAGTCTGAATACATTGACACCTTCATTTATCATTTTTCGGATAATTTCTTTGCTGTCTGATGCAGGACCCAACGTAGCGATAACTTTAGTATGTGAATGTTTTTGCCTCATTGTTACCTCTTTTATTAATTTTCCATTTTAAAAGAACTGAAACCAGGATAATAATTCAATAATTAAGAAGAACTATAAATCAATTGTTTTTATGACTTTTTTTAATGTACTGGCAGAATATTTGAGTAACTTTTGCTCTTGTTCTGACAGATCGAGTTTAAGGTACAGGTCTACTCCATTACTATTAATGCGGGAAGGTATACTTATGCATATATCATTAATTCCATAGTAGTCAGTGATTAGAGTAGAAACAGGCAAAATTGAATTCTCGTTCCTTATAATAGCTCTGGTAATTTTGACTAATGATAATCCAATAGAATAATTGGTAGCACCCTTTGCCTCGATAATCTGATATGCTGCATTCTTTACTTTTTCAAATATTACAGATAATTCATCTTTAGAAATATGTGGATGAACATAGCCAGAACAATACTTTACAATTTCTATACCTCCAATGGTTGCGTTGCTCCATACAGGAAGTTCAGTATCCCCATGTTCACCAATAATGTAAGCATGTATATTGTTGGGATCTACTTTGTAATACTCGCTTAACATATACCTTAATCTTGCTGTATCGAGTACCGTTCCTGAGCCTAATACCCTATTCGAAGGTAAACCTGAAATTTTTAATGTCACATAAGTTAGAATATCAACAGGGTTAGTCACGACCAAAAGAATAGCATTGCCGGAATATTTTATAATTGCAGGTACAATATCTCTAAATAGTGCAACATTTTTTTGTACCAAATCGATTCTGCTCTCCCCCGGCTTTTGCTTTGCACCTGCAGTAATTACAACAATATCTGCATCTTTACAACCCTCAAACCCTGCTGCATAAATTTTTGTAGGATGAGCAAAGCTTAAACCATGATTCAGATCCATGCTTTCACCTTTTGCGAGCAATTCATTTTTGTCCACCAAAACAATTTCCCTGGCTAACCCGCTTATCATTAGTGAAAATGCAAAAGTACTTCCCACATTTCCAGCACCGATTATTACAATTTTCGGTTTTAAAGTTTTCATAATAGTATAGCTTTAATTGTATGTTTCATACAGAAGTACTGATCTTATCTTCATTCCTTCAATACGGGCTTCAATAACACATCGTTTATCGTTTAATCCCTCCTTTGGGCCATTCACATCTGAAAGGTGAACTTCCACCCTTGTTATCTGTTTACTAAATCTGCTTAATTCTTCTGATATAAAGCTGGTTAAATAGGCTCTTAGTTTTTCGCTTCCTTTAATATTACTGTCCGTATTAAATTGAATTGTCATAATAGATATTTTATAAATTGAAAAAATGTTTCACTTAAGATGGATATGATTAACAAAAACCAGTGAATAATGCGTTATTAGTAAATCTCTCAATTTTAATCCTCAGTATCATATTCAGATTTAACCACTTTGGGATCCGAATAATCTCCAGGCAATTTTTTAAATAAATTTTTTCTGTCTTTTTGGTTTTTTTTAATCAGAAAAATTATCAATGCAATAAAAACTAAAACAAATAAGACCAGTATAAACAAATGCTTTTCCATAACTTCTTTATTATGCCAACAGGCTATTTCGGATTTACAATCCAGTCTGAATCCTTTTCATACTATATTTTGTAATGTAAAAGTCATAATCTATTACCTGATAAGTGTTACAAAACTTTTGAATAAATTTATATTATTCACATATTTTTCACTGGTTTTTGTCTCAGCAGTCTGTTAGTTTCAAGTACCACTATCCTTCGGCCATTGATTATTAGCTTTTGGAAAATCTCATAACCTTTGCTGCGCATGGCGGAAGCTGAAGCCGTAGAAGTGAATTTGGGAATATTTGTGAGTCTCCACTTAACAACTCAGTACATGGGAAAGGTCCGTTTGTTCCCAGAAAACTTGAAAGATTGATCTCGATACTCTGCGTAAGTTGTATATCAAAATTGCACACTACCAGAAATCCTGACACCTGCGTTCCTGTTTCTTTACGAAATGCTGCTATTACAGCGGGATGCCCATTATCAACGAACTGGCAGTTTTCACCGCGACGAAAAGCCGTATTATCTGTCAGAATAGCATTGACCTTCCTTATGAACTGTGCGAACCTGGGCACGGCAGAATATGTCATTTTCTTCTTCCTGCCAATAAAATTGATCTTTTCCTTCTCGCCAAATTCAACTCCCTGTATGATTCCGGTTGCTCCTGTACCCAACAAAGCAGCAGCAACGTAACGAGGGATAGTTGAATCGGCGCTGCCGAACTCCTGAGCCGGTGATCCCGAATCGTGTGATGTTATCGGCATGAAGTACCTGATATGCTTAGAAACACGATGTATGTAATTCAGATATTCACGAAGCTGAGGTACAAATTTGTAATTCCATGGTGTTGCCAGATTAAGGTTTAACCCCCATTTTGGCCCGGTATGAAGTAGCGTAGTCTCATCTATGAAATACTCCGCAAGAATGCCCACTCCGGGATACTCCGAATGTAGTCTCGATGTGAGAGCCTGAACAAATTCAGGATTGCTGCTGTGTAGATTATCGAAACGCACGAACCCTCCCGTATCATTGGCATATTTTGCCCAGAACAATGTATAATCAGTCATATATTCCCATATTTCCGAACGTATCTCTTCCGACGGATGCTCATAGTTGATAAGGATGAGGTCGTCCCAGGTAAGCCAGTCATAGCCGGACCAATACCGGGCACGCTTGAACCCGTCCTGGTGATCCGGATCCGGTATGATCCAATCCGGCGCCCGTTGTGCCATTGTGCTGTTTACTCCCACATGATTGAGAACCAGGTCAAAACAGAGTCTGATGTTCAATGTCTTTGCTTCGTCAATATACTCCTCCAATTGCGAAAGACCGTCTCTCTTTGATCCTTCCGCAAGATAGCTTTGATCAATATCAAACAGGTCCCTGGCTGCATAAGGACTTCCTGAAGTGTCTAAAGTTGTTATGGGAAGAAGGTGAACGGCATTGAAACCCATCTCCCGTATGCGTTTAAGATCGTTTTTCCAATCAACCAGTGAACCAGATACAGTGGGGATCATTGTATAGAGACACAGTCCATCTACCTGTGGTGGGTCGATCAATATCCAGGCATCAGGGACGGAATCCCTGAGCCATGACGAACCCTTATCCATTGAGAACTCTGCTCTGAAGGAGTGTAAGCCAGACAATTTGGGTGTAATCCGACACACCAGCGTATGTTCATCATCACGAACGAAAGGGACTATGTTCCATCCATTACCATCATTTGAGTTCAGTGTTGTGACAAGGTTAGCATGAATATTGTCGGGAAGCGGATCCTCTGCGGTAATTGTCAGAGTTAAAATCTCTCCCTGACAAGCGCGTGAGAAACTCTGCCGTCCGACAGGATATGACCGGCTTATTTTACCGGCAATTGGACGTATTCGTGGACACTCAGGCAATACAGGAATTTTACGGTGGGGGATTGGCATAAGAGATAGTTTAAAATTTTGTAGGTAATATTTCTTTACACTTTCATTTATCCCAGACAAGCTATAATAGTTTCAATCACCCGTTTTGTCTCAGTTGGATTTTTGACCCTGATAGATTCAACACCTGCTTCTTCAGCAGGATAATCGTTACCTCCGGGGAATAAGGCGTCACCTACGAAAATCATCTCTTTAATTGCGATGCCTAGAGTATCACAAAGCTTTCGTATTCCATATGCTTTGTCAATTCCAGGTTTGGTTACGTCAATGGATGTTTCGCCACCTAACCTTACTGAAAATCCGGGGATTTGTTTATCAAGAAATGCTTTCATCTTCTTCCTCTTCGCAAAATCATGATCCCATTTTTCTTTTTCTTTATTTGGAGCTTGCTGTCCTAATGCGGAAAATGTTATCTGGCTTCCCCGGTCTTCGATCTGCTCTCCCCAAAGCTTTTTTATCTTGAATCCAGATGCATCGATTGCCTTTTTAAATGAATGTATAATTTTCTTTTTTTCATCCAATGTGAAATCCTCTGAATAGAGCTTTTCCCAATCCTCTCTGTACTGGTAGAACTTTGTTCCACAGGTTGGAAGGATTGACAAGTTCTCAAGACTTTCATCATGGGGAAGGCCGGAAAGCACTTGCTTTTCAAACTGCAACCAGTCGCCTCCTGAAATCACTGCCACTTTAACTATATCTAGAAGTTTATGTAGAAGCGCTGACATTTCAGCATCAAGAGCTGACTTGCTTTGGGCAAGTGTACCGTCAAGATCAAAAACTATCAATCTTTTCATAAAGTAAAATCAGTATTAACTTATTCAGGAAGTTCAATTTCCAATAATGTCACTGCACTTTGCGGTTTAAAAGTACAAACTCCGACCACGGCAGGCAGGAAAAAAATACCTCCTTTTCCAATGGTATAATCTGTGTTATTAAATTCGATCTTGCCATCGCCATTAGTACATACCAGCACTCGTGGTATGTCTAGTTCGCCTACAGTAAACGGCGATTGTCCATGAAGCAGCCATAAGTGGAAATGTTCACAATAAAATAATAGTTCACGCCTCACAGGCACTATTTCTTCAACTAACGGCACTACAGGTGGTATGGCACCTTGTTCAAAATCAATGCATTTAATCGCCTGATCGACCTGAAGTGTTCTGCGTTTCCCGGTCTTAGAATCGATATGATCCCAATCATACAGTCGAAAAGTAACGTCGCTGTTCTGTTGAATCTCAAAGACTACGACATCTCCGCCAAGGGAATGAACTGTTCCTGCCGGAATAAAAAAGCCATCACCGGGTTTTGGAGTGAAATAAGCTATATGATCAGTAACTGCACCGTTTTTTAGAGACTGTTGCAGATTGTCAGAAGTTGTACCAGTTTTAAGTCCGGCATAAATGCGACTGTCTGGTCCAGCTTCCAGCACAACCCATGCTTCGGTCTTGCCATGTTCTCCAACCGGTAGATAGTTTCTTTGAAGATCTGAAGGGTGCACCTGTACAGATAGCATTTCATGTACATCCAGAAATTTCAGCAACAGAGGGAACCGATTGAAACGCCAGGCAAGTTTTCCGAGTAATTGTTCCTGATCGTTCTGCATCAATTGACCTAAGGATTGTCCTTTGAGGGGCCCATTCGATACAACACTTTGATGTTCATCGCGGTCGCTGAGAATCCATGCTTCGCCTATTGGACCATCGCCTGGCAGAGGAGCTGTAAGCAGATTAGCCAAATGCCTGCCTCCCCAGAGCCGATACTGATAGATTGGTTCGAATTGAAGAGGATAAAGGACTGTTTGACTCCCAGAACTTTTTTTTGTTTTCTTATTCATGTCTTTTCTATTTCGGCATTATATTTGCCTTGTCTGGCAGCCCGGTTACAATTTGCACGATGAAACAGTGCCTGTTGGGCTGCTGACACATTGGTCTCTTCTCCTAGCCATATCTCCAGAGCCGGTTGCTGAATGGCGCGGGCAAACGAAAACGTCAGTGCCCAGGGCATTCGCGATTTAAATCTTGAATTCATTGCATTCAAACGAGCAGAGGCCAGTTCACCTGATTGGCCACCCGACAAAAAGGCAATCCCCGGAACTGCAGCAGGAACGGCTCGCAAGAGACACTCCATAGTGATGTCGGCTACCTCATCCACTGATTCCTGTTTAGGACAGGCCAATCCCGGAAGAACCATATTGGGTTTCAGGATCATACCTTCCAATGTCACACGTTGTAAAAAAAGTTGTCTGAAAACAGTCCGCAAGACTTCCTCTGTAACTTCAAAGCAGTGCTCCAGGGTATGTTCACCTATCATGAGTACCTCCGGCTCCACTATGGGCACCAGTCCGGCTTCCTGGCATAATCCTGCATACCTGGCCAAAGCGTTTGCGTTAGCCTCTATGCAACCACGGCTGGGAATACCATTTCCAATGGTAATAACTGCCCGCCACTTGGCAAAACGGGCGCCCATTTGAAAATATTCCCAAAGGCGGTCGCGTAATCCATCCAGACCCTCGGTTATTTTCTCACCCGGGTGACCTGCCAAATCCTTTGCGCCAGCATCAACTTTGATTCCGGGGATGATTCCTAAATCGGTGATGGTTTTAATAAATAATGTCCCGTCTTTTTTCTTCTGTCTGATCGTTTCATCGTAAAGGATAAGGCCACTAATACATTCACCCAGACCAGGTGTTGTTATAATCATTTCCCGATAGGAACGCCGGAACTCCTCTGTCTGAGGAATCCCTGCCGCCGCAAATCTTTTATTGCAGGTTGGATTACTTTCATCAATTGCCAGCAGACCCTTGTTATCGGCTACCAATATTTTTGCAGTTTTTATAATCTCTTTTAAATTCATCTTTTGTACCTCCCTGATTTTATCATTAATCAATCGATTGTTTTAAGTCCTGTCTGTCAGAAGATAAGTTAAGAAACTCTCTATCACTTCATCTCCTTTTCCAAAGACGCCACTTTCTTAAGGCGTCTTTTGAATCTTTCATCTCCCATGAAATGAGCATTAAGAAACGTCCGGACTAAATCCCAGGATAAGGCAAATCCGGTAACTTGTCCACCCAGGCACATTACGTTCATATCGTCATCCTCTACCCCCTGATGAGCAGAGAAGTAATCCGAGATCAGAGCAGCACGCACACCATACACTTTGTTGGCTGCAACGCAAGCCCCTACACCGCTTCCACAGATAGCCAACCCTCGTTCGACATCACGCCTAGCCACCGCTCTTGCCAGTGGTATGACAAAATCAGGATAATCATCGTCTATAACATGCTCATCGGCGCCAAAGTCTTCTACCTCATAACCAGCTTCTTTAAGTGTCTCGATAAGTTGAACTTTCAATTCAAATCCACCATGATCCGCTGCTATACCAATGTGCTTTATTTCTTTTCCCTTTACAGCCTTTTCCTTTTTTACTTTTTTTCCTGATTCCATTTCCAGTTGCGTATTTCCGGTAAATCCTCACCGTGTTTATCAATATATGTTCTGTGCTCAATAAGTTTTTCCTCCAGCATTAGTTTCAGTTTAGCCGCTTCGTCACTCAATTGTGGCAAACGGTTTATTACATCTATTGCCAAATGAAAACGATCAAGGTCGTTGAGCACCAGATTATCGAAAAAAGTAGTTATGGTGCCTTCTTCCTTATAACCACGAACATGCATGTTTGCATGGTTAGTGCGGCGGTATGTAAGAAGATGTATAAGTTTTGGATATCCGTGAAAGGCAAAAACAATTGGTTTATCTTTTGTAAACAAAGCATCGAACTCAGAATCAGTTAATCCGTGTGGGTGTTCTGTACTGGGTTCAAGTTTCATAAGATCAACAACGTTAACCACCCTGATTTTCAGGTCGGGCAAATGTTCCCGGAGAATGGAAACTGCAGCCAGCGACTCAAGCGTTGGCACATCACCGCAACTGGCCATTACTACATCCGTTTGGGAACCTTGGTCATTACTTGCCCATTGCCAGATACTTATTCCCCGGGTGCAATGTTCTATTGCGTCTTCCATGTTTAACCATTGAGGTGCCAGGTATTTACCGGCAATAACAACATTTACATAATTGCGGCTCCTTAAACAATGGTCCCCGACTGACAATAAACAATTGGAATCCGGTGGCAGATAGACACGCACAATTGAAGACTTTTTGTTTACTACGTGATCAATAAACCCGGGATCCTGATGGGTATCGCCATTATGTGCCTGTTGCCAGACATGAGAAGCAAGCAGGTAATTAAGTGATGCTATCTCTTTTCTCCAGGGTAATTTATTGCAAATTTTCAGCCATTTGGCATGTTGATTAAACATAGAATCGACAATATGAATAAATGCTTCGTAGCTGGTAAACAGCCCATGTCGTCCTGTTAGCAGGTATCCTTCAAGCCAGCCTTCGCATTGATGCTCGCTCAACATCTCCATTGCCCGTCCCTGAGTTGCAAGGAATTCGTCATTATCTTGTGTTTGAGGTTCCCATTGCCGATTGGTCACCTCAAAAATGGAGTTCAGGCGGTTGGAAAGGATTTCGTCAGGGCCGAAAACCCGGAAGTTGTTTTGATCCATGTTAAGTTTGATCACATCGCGCAGGAATTCACCAAGCACATGCGTGTCGGAGGAATGAACCGAACCTGGTGATGGAACCAAAACGGCATGGGTCCGGAAATCTGGCATAATCAGGTCGTGCAATAATAAGCCACCGTTGGCGTGTGGATTAGCCCCCATTCTTCGTTCTCCTTTTGGTGCAAGATCCGCCAGTTCTGGCAAAAGATGCCCGTTCTTATCAAAAAGTTCTTCCGGTTTATAGCTTTTCATCCAGTTTTCAAGAATCTTAAGATGATCGGGGTGATCTGAATCTACCAGAAGCGGGATTTGGTGTGCCCGAAATGTTCCTTCGATTTGTAATCCATCGACAACTTTTGGTCCTGTCCAGCCTTTAAGTGAATTGAATACAATCATCGGCCATTTTGGTCGGGTTGCATCATTTTTAGCTCGTGCTTTGTTTTGGATGTGCTGGATTTCCTTTATGACTATTTCCAATGTTTTGGCCATGAGTTGATGCATTTTGTCCGGATCAACACCCTCTACAAAATATGGAGTCCAACCATAGCCTCGAATTAACTGATCCAACTCCTCATGAGAAATACGTGCCAATACGGTAGGATTAGCTATTTTGTAGCCATTTAGATGCAAAATTGGCAGTACGGCTCCATCGGTAATCGGATTTAGAAACTTGTTGGAATGCCAGGCTGTAGCCAACGGACCAGTTTCTGCTTCACCATCACCAATAATACAAGCTACAATCAGTTCCTGATTATCAAATGCGGCTCCAAAAGCATGACTCAGTGAATATCCCAATTCTCCACCCTCATGGATTGATCCGGGGCAATGTGGCGAAACATGACTGGGAATTCCACCCGGAAAAGAAAATTGAGTAAACAACTTCTTCAGTCCCATTTCATCTTGACTGATATTCGGATAAATCTCACTGTAAGTGCCTTCAAGGTAAGTGTTACCAACCAACGCCGGGCCACCGTGACCAGGACCTGCTATATAAAACATATCCAGATCATATTTTTTAATAACCCTATTCAAATGGGCATAAATAAAATTTTGACCTGGTGTGGTACCCCAATGCCCCAACAGCATTGCCTTAATGTGAGACAATTTAAGAGGTTCCTTTAATAACGGATTTTCGTGAAGATAAAGCTGCCCGACTGACAAATAATTGGCAGCGCGCCAGTAAGCGTTCATCTTCTGAAGAAGCTCCGGAGATAGCGGAGCATTCTTCTTATCAACTTTTTTCGTTTTCATTATAATATATCATTTCTTAGTAATGTTTAAAATCTTGCTGACTGTTTTTGCTATCATCCATTCCTCATTGGTATGAATGACACGTACAGCTACGCTTTTCTTCTCTTTTGATATAACAGGAGCATTTTTTCTATTTTGTTTCTCATCGAGCCCGATACCCAGAAATCCCAAACCCTCACATATGCGTGAGCGGATAGCCGGACAGTTCTCTCCGATACCACCAGCAAAAACAAGTGTATCTAGGCCTCCAAGTGTCGCTGTAAAAGCTCCTATCCATTTCTTTGCCTGATAGCAGAACAACTCCACAGCCTCTGCAGCCCGAATGTCTTCGGATTCCTTCTTAAGTAAATCGCACATATCGGAACTGGTTTCAGAAATACCAAGGAGTCCTGATTCATGATTGATAAGATTATTAAACTGTTTAGGTGTAAGTTTCTCTGATTTCATCATGTACCAAGCTATACCCGGATCCAGATCACCAGGCCGGGTGCCCATAATCATCCCTCCGGCAGGTGTGAATCCCATACTGGTATCGATGCTTTTACCTTTGAAAACGGCAGCAATACTTGCCCCATTACCAAGATGAGCCAATATCACGCGGCCTTTGCCAACTCTCTTACCAGCTACCCTCATGAGTTCTTCGATGAGATAGGCATATGACAAACCATGGAAACCGTATCGTTGGATTCCAATCCTGTCGAACCGTCGGGGAATAGGAAGCAATTTAGCCACCCGTGGCATTGTGCTATGAAATGCTGTATCAAAACAAGCCACCTGCGGTAGATTTGGATAACGCTGACTGAAAGCCTCAATCAATTCAATCTCAGCGGGCAAATGATCTGAATCATACGGAAAAAGATTATGCAGTTCAACCAGCAGGTTCTGAGTAATGAGCTCTGGTTCCGTGTGTTTCAATCCGAAAACTACGCGATGTCCAACTCCTGTGATTTGAGAAAAATCAACCTGCTTTTCCAACCAATCCATCAGAAAAATTGCAGATGAGTGGTAATCAGATTTTACCATCTCAAGTCTATCCTGATGGACTACCTTCTCATTAGTGAAAGTAAATGTTGAATCTTCCAGCCCTATTCTGTCAATTTTCCCATAAAATAACCTGGTTGGTATCTTACCCACCCGGTAAAGAGCAAACTTAATTGAAGAAGAACCGCCGTTAATGGTTAATATGAATGCCCGTTCTTTCTCCATGAATGATTCCTCTTTTATTTATCCATTATTTAATCCCATAAGGGCCAATTCCGCTGATGTTGATAAATAATTCTTATGATGAATACTTCTGATCCCTAAATCTACGGCAACATCGACAAACATCTTCATATCTTCAATATATACAACATGTTGGACCGGTACCTGAGCAATGTCAAGCGCAATACTGAAAATATCTGCATCTGGCTTTCGAAAATGTACGAAACAGGAGGAAATGAAAAAATCAACGAACTGATTCAACTTAAATTTTTTTATTCTGTATTCGTTCAACTCCCGTCCTTCGTTGTTGACAACGGCTATTTTAAGACTGTACTTGTCTTTCAATTGCCTTATATACTCAATCATCTCTATATTCGGAGTGTACTGTGAGAACATAAATTCACGAAATTGACCAATTGTGAAAGAGCGTTTCTGGTAGAACACTACTCTTTTAAGGTATTCACTAAGGGTTATCTTTCCCTCTTCATAGGTAACCTGAATTACATGATGCCGTTCATCCATTTCTTCAAAGTCCAGATTAAATACATGAGCAGCTGCTCTGCGTGACACGTGACCCCATCCGTTGGAAAGCATTACACCGCCGATATCTAAAAACAACGTTGTTACAGGAATTGATTTGACCATCTTCAAAATATCTTACATTATTAAAACATTAACGTTGCCAGATAATCAGAGCAATTTCAAGTGGGACTGAAACTCCAGGGATATTTGTTTTTATTCTTGGTGTGAAATCAGATGAAGGACGCCCTGAAAAGACTGAAGCATAATAATGGAAAGCCCTGGTTGCAGCTTTCGATTTTGTTTCCCGCTTCATCTTCAGAATTGTCGGCGGCTCACCGTTCACTCCATCGGCAAATAGTTCAACCTGCACTAAATTCGGGTTGAGATCATTTAAGAAGATCTCAACATTGAACTTATATTGATTTTCAATAGTTGTTACCTCTACTTCACCAAAACATATCGAATCCCATTTTTCTTCGAGAGTATGAAGCTTATCTGTAAGTTGTTTTGCCATTGAACCTTTATTGGCAGTACGCTCAAGAAATGCTTTTGCAGCAGGCAGATAGTGTTTCTCAGTATATTCACGTACAGTCCGGTCGGCAGAGAATTGAGGTGTAAGTTGTGCCATGCTTTCTCTCATTCGTGAAATCCAGACATTGGGGATCCCTTTTTCATTGCGGTTATAAAATTCAGGTATAACCTGCTGTTCAAGGATATTATAAAGCTGTTCAGCTTCAATGGCATCAATAGCCCGATCGTCACTATGTTCCTTCCCGTCTCCCACGGCCCAGCCCACTTCAGGATTATAAGCTTCTGCCCACCAACCATCAAGTTCCGAAAGATTAATACCACCGTTTACCAGCACTTTCATGCCACTGGTTCCGCTTGCCTCCCATGGGCGACGCGGTGTATTGATCCACACATCAACCCCCTGCACAAGGTTTTCTGAAATATGCATATCATAATCACTGAGGAATATTACAGGAGGACGGATATTTTTTTGTCGTATAAATTGTATCCATTCTTTAATTAAGTTCTGACCCTCCTGATCGGCAGGATGAGCTTTCCCGGAAATGATGAGTTGCACTGGAAACTTAGGATTAATTAATAGACGGAGAAGGCGTTCCGGATCATGAAGCAATAAATTTGGTCGTTTGTAGGTAGCAAAACGTCTTGCAAAGCCCAGAGTTAAAACATCCGAATCAAATAAATGCTTTATCCGTTCAGCTGAATCGGGAGAATAACCAGATCCCAGAAGTTGTTTCGGTAAGTGCTCACGGGCAAACTGTATGAGCGCCTTTTTTGCATTTGTTCGCATCAGCCAGAGCTCTTCATCGGAAACTCTGCGTACATCTTTTCCAATTGTTTTATTCATTCCCAGCCATCGGTCTTTACCACAGGCTTTTGTCCATATGTCGTCTGCTTCTTTTGAGTCCCATGTTGGCATATGTACACCATTAGTTATATGTCCAACAGGCACTTCCTCAACCGGCCATTTTGGGAACAGTTGGCCGAACAGATGACGGCTGACTTCTCCGTGAAGACGACTAACCCCGTTCACTGATCCGCTTCCCCTTATTGCCAGATAAGCCATATTGAACTTCTCCGATTCGTTACCAGGATCCTTGCATCCTAATTCCATCAATTTATGAAGCGTAATTCCAAGTTTCTCCTCAGCATATTTTCCAAGATATTGCTCAATCAGAGATTGTGAGAAACAATCGAATCCGGCGGCAACCGCAGTATGAGTAGTGAAGAGATTTCCAGCCCTGGTAGCTGTAAGAGCAACATCAAAAGGGTGCCCGGTATCCTTCATAAAATCAAAAGCACGTTCCAATATAGCAAAAGCTGCATGGCCCTCATTGAGATGACATACCTGAGGCTTGATACCAAGAGCATTTAACAGACGCCATCCTCCGATTCCGAGCACCATTTCCTGTTTAAGTCTGAGTTCATGTCCTCCTCCATATAATTCACTTGTGATACCACGATGAGCTGGAAAATTTGCCGCATCATTACTGTCTAACAGGTAAAGTTTGATTCTGCCTACCTGAACCTGCCATGCACGTAACCAGACAGAATAACCCGGCAATGCAATCTCCAAACGTAACCATTCTCCATTGGGTTGGCGAAGCGGAATAACTGGTAATTGACCAGGATCGTTATAGGGGAAAAGAGCCTGTTGTTCACCATTTTTATCGATTTCCTGACGAAAGTAACCTTGCTGATATAGAAGTCCGATTCCAACTACAGGTACACCCAAATCACTTGCAGTCTTAAGCTGGTCGCCGGCCACATTTCCCAGACCTCCTGAATAAATTGGCAGAGCTTCACTTAACATGAATTCCATGCTAAAGTACGCTACACATGTTAGGGCGGACTTCGGATAGTTCTGCGAGAACCAGGCTGGAGTCGTATCAGCATGCTTTTGTGATTGTAAGAGGATATCAACTTCTTTTTGAAAGACAGGGTCGGACATAACTTTCCGAAACTGGTCTATTGAAACTGTTTGCAGGACTACCCATGGGTTATGGGTGAGTTCCCAAAGTGCAGGATCAAGTTGCCGCCAGACTTCATCAGCTGAATGATTCCACGACCATCGCATATCGAGTGCAAGCTTCGCAAGAGAGTCCACCCCTTCAATATCCGAGTGCAATAAACTATAAATAGGCTTTCTTATTTCTGTTTTTTCCTTCATAATGGAATAGTCTGAATTCTTTGGCTGAAAATTTATATTTCACCAATGGCTGGAGTAAAAAAACAAAACCCTTAATGGAGCTAATTAATTCAAGAGTCAGAGTTATTCCTTCTTTTTAGTCGGAACAATTAATAGTGGAATCGACGTATGTTTCAGGACTTCTTCCGTAACACTTCCCATTAATATATTCTCCAGCCATTTTCGGCTATGTGATCCAATTACAATAACATCTGCTTTCAGTTCTTTTGCGGTAGCCAGAATAGAATCGGCAAAATCACCTTCTTTGACAATTGTCTGAATTGTACTATCACCAAGGTGTTTTTTTGATGTTTCAAGGTATTTCAGAGATGCTTCCTTCAGTCCCTGAACACTGCTTAATTGTAGTGGGCTTACATCAACAAACCCTGAAAAACCCATTATAGGCGAATATCCTGATGTGGCATAAAATACAGGATCTGTAATCACATGCAACAATATTACTTCAGCATTCATGGATTTTGCCACTGAAAATCCCACTTCTGCTACTTTTTGGGCAGTTGGATTATAATCAAGTGCTATCAATACTTTATTCATCTTATTTGTTTTCATATTCGTTAAATATTTTATATGATATTTGATCCTTGTTATTAATTATAAGTATCACTCGCATACATTTTAATTGTCAGCAAGATTACTTTTTTCTTCTGGCGAATAAATAACCAAGGAGGAAACCTAAGATTATTCCAATCAGAATCTGTATCCAATTCCAGTTTCCCATGTACGATGACCCGCCATTTCCATGCATCATTCCAGTTTGATCATCACAGGCAACTATTAAAACCGTCAATGCGACAAAATAAAGTACTGTTTTGATTGTTGTTACAATTTTTCCTGATTTCATAATTTTATATTTATTTAATTAATTTATTGTTTGCAATGCTCATTCAACTTTCCACTTAAGTCCAAATTGTGGATATCACGCATTGAATGCTCCCAATGTCCAGATATCTTCCGCAGTAATACGTAAATGATAATTTGGAAAGGATAAAACAGGAATAAAAGCTTTGTTAATAAATTGATGAGCATAATTGCCTAACAGCAAATTGGATACGCTCTTCTCCTGCTCAGTCATTATTGAAATAAGGTCAGCATCAATTGATTTTGCATACTCAAGGGTCAAATCAGTCCGGTTGCTACCATGAAGATGTTCTACTGAATATGGAATATTTTGAGTTTCGAGGTAAGAAGCCACTTGTTGAGTATACTGAAGAAGTTTTTTCTCGGTACTCTTAATTTTTGAAATACTTATGGGAAGAATGTGAATTTTTGAACCAAATATTTTTGCCAGTTTAGCAGTATATGGAACCTTTTCCCGTGTCTGAAAAGTAAAGTCCAGGGGTAATACTATTCTGTCAATATTTGAAGGTATTTTGCTTCTTCTGACAGTGATCACCGGGTTTCTTGAATGGGACGTTATTTTGTAAGCATTGCCTCCAATGAATAATTCTTCAAACCCGGATGCACCATGAGTCGAAAGTACAGTCAATGCGTCTTCATATTTGTCTGCCAGATCTGCTATTTCCTTAAATACCTTACCTTCAGTAATTGTATAACTCAAGGTAGATTTGCTTTTCCCTTTGTATTTTTGAAGTATTTCTTCAAATTTTGATTTTGCAAGCTGATTCTCATTTTCAATCTGTCCATAATAGTCACCGGTATTCCTTCCCGTAACATGAACCATTTGGATATTGGCTCCGGTTTTATTAGCGAGCATCAATGCCAGATTCAAACCAGTTAATGACTCATCTGAGAAATCCAGGGGAACAATAATTGTTTTCATATTTTACTAATTATATTTTCAATAATCTGATAAACCCCGAGATCATCTCTGCCAGATTATAGTCGGCAAAGACCAGTTGGGGAATTAATTAAGTATTTTTCAAAAATTGATATTATTACATCCATAATCTTTAATAACAATGTAGTTTTGTTAAAATTAGTTTTTGCCCTTAAATATGGTCTTTATAGCTTTAGAGGCCTCCACGGGAGCAGTCTCACCCAACTCAGAAGAATCGTCGAGACTGAGTAATAATGGACTCATTTTTTTCTTCTCACTTTCATTCAGCAGACCATTTAAAACATGATGTGTGCCTTTATTATGAACATAAGAGCTTTCTCCATCACGAACTGACTTAAGTAATGGCAATATGCTTCGCCTTCCGATTTTAATAAGACCTTCCGCCGCTATCCATCTTATTTCAAAATCTTTATCATCAAGCAGTCTGATTAAAAACGGTATTGACCTTCTGTCAGCTATAAGCTCCACTATTTTGGCAACCTCCGAACGAAGCAAGCTATTTTTCGAATCTAACAATCTATGCAACTGAGGGATAATGGTTTTACCCATTCCTACCAGGGTACTTCTTGCGCTAAGTTTTTTACCGGAATTTTTAGTATCCAACGATTCATTAATCAGTTTGGCCAGATTGATAGGAAAATCAGTAAGTGCATTATCTATTTCAGTGCTGTCAATTTTTTTCATAATCTGAGAAAATCCAGAATGTTTTATTTAATATTAAGCAGTCCTTTTCCCTGCCTTCCGGGCATGTTAATTCGTATCGTCGTCTCTTCTTTCATAAACATTAATGAAATATGAGGGACTAAAGTTAATCCCCTTTAACCTGTGAGCGTTACATAACTTTTGCAAAAAGTTACATCATTCACAGATTCCCGGGCTGTGGCAGGTAATATAAAAACCGTACCCCAACATTGCGTAATATCCTTTAAAAGCCAATACCATCACAGAACTTTGAAAATTGATATTAAAGCTAATGCAATGCTAAACTTCATCAAAATTCCTGAGATGGAAGATGTTATAAATATTGCGAACCATGGGGAAGATAACTTTATTGCTCATTACTTTAATGGAATTATGCTGAATTATAGAATACCTGCTAAAGAAGAAAGTGCAATTATTAATCAGCTCTTCTACTGGGACATTCCCTCAAAAATTAATAAGATAACAAATGAACTAATCATTGGGTAATCAGGCTGATTCAAAATACTTTCAATATACAATTCTGGTTACCTCAAAAAATGTTTATAGACCTTACGGAATGGTATTTACACACATTATACACATACGATAACGTAAGTATATCCAACCATTTGCTATATGAATTGTTGTATAATTACAATCAGGTTAGTTCTTTCAGCTCTTTTTCCTACCTTAAATACTTAGGATTTTATATATGATTGCAGACCTATCTATGTTGAACACTCACTGGAAGAGGCTGGAATTGAGATTATATGAAAAAATATAATGAAAGTATTCGGACTACCTCCTGAGATAGTTATTGGTAAATGCCTACATTTAACCATTAATTAATTGGGATAAATATAAACAAGAAAAGCTATAGGTATGAAAACAAAAATAGACTCAATTTTAATACCAACAGATTTTTCAGATCTCTCTGAAAGTGCACTAAAAATAGGGATAGACATAGCAAAAAGGCAAAATGCTGAAGTAACATTGCTTCATGTTGTTGACCTGCTTCCAACTTTATTACCGACCGAAGTCTTTTTGTCTGATTCTAAGGAGGTTTTACTAAGGATGGAAGAAAAACTTAAAGAAATAGGTGCAAAGATTCGAAAAGATTCAGGAGTTAAAGCTGGTGTAAAAGTAATAGAAGGGACCCCATCAGACAGTATTTGCAAATTTGCAAATGAGAAAAATATCAGCTTAATAGTTATGGGGACTCATGGAGTTTCGGGGCTGCGGGAATTCTTTATTGGCTCTGAGGCTTTTAGAGTAATAAAAAACTCAACTTGTCCGGTATTAACAATTCCAGGGAAATGGCCAAAAACTGATTTTGAAAAAGTATTATTACCTATCAGACTTACCCCAGGCAATTTAGAAACATACTTTTACAGCAGACCTATCATAGAGAAAAATAAATCGGAATTATTTCTCCTGGGACTCTATGAACAGGAAAAAGACCTGGTTGATTATGAATTTTCCACCATAATTAATAAAATGAAGCTTCAGTTAGAATATGACAATGTTGTATTTAAATCTGAGACATCTCACTCCAAAGACTTCCCGGCAAAGATCCTTTACGTAGCAAAGGAGTACGATGCTGATCTGATTATTCTAACTGCAAATCTTGATTATGATTTCAAAGCATATTTTGTGGGCCCATTTGTTCAACAAGTTGTAAATCATTCCCGGTTACCGGTTCTAAGTATAAAGCCAAATCTCAAAAAGGATTGAGCAAAGAGCATAAAGGATTCCTTCAACTTGTATCAACTTTTATTGATTAACCAGTTATTAAAAAATATAATACATAGGTCCGGGTTACCCGTGAAGTATGCTTAATGGACACTACCCTGATTCAGGCAAGCGCCTTGATTAGTAAGTCAGTAATCATTCAGAAAATGAAGGATTTAAACCGAAACAGAATTATATTATTGATTTCAGAATATCTTGGCGATAATTAAAAATTCCATTTAAGCCTCAAAAAGCCAAAATTAAAATATTCAGTCTGTGCTTTAACCAATTGTCCTGCAAAAGATTGTGTAATTAGTGAAAAGTCAATATTGTTTGTCAATGAATAGGTGAATGATGGACCCAGAAAAATTCCATTAAGCTTTGGAAAGTACATTCCGGCTAACGATATATTAAAAAGCGGAGTAATTGGATAACTGCCCTGAAGCATAAAGGTTATTTTGGAAAAAGACAGATTTTTAGCTGATAAGCTCTCGTTGTAAAAATCTACAAAATTAGTGACTCCTGAGCTTCTGCTCTGATTGTACAACGCTTCGAACTGAAGTGTAAAAGAATTTTTAAAAGCATAATCAGTGCCTAATGAGACTACCAGAATACCAGTTGTGTCTGTGAAATTATGTTTTGGTTGAAAATACGAGATCTCTCCTCTGAATGATGCACCTTTGATATTACCCGACCATCCTGTTCCAACGACATAATCCTGTTCATTCAATATTCCACCCAGAAATTGAATGTCATAACTCCATTTGTTAAAACGGTAAAGGAAAGCTGAAGTAACTTTATGGTTATTATCGGCTTTAACAGCAAATTCAAAAGTTGAAGTATTGGTAATGTAATATTGTAGACGGATAGCGTCGCTCCCCGGTTTTTCAACATAATCAAAATCGAAAAAAGAATAAGTATTGAAGAGGTCATTAGGATTCCAGGTGTAGCATTGTCCCCAGTTAATGCGTTGTCGACCTATTCTAATTTGAAACTTATCTTTTGTGTAATCGATATAAGCTCTGTCAATCTTTGAATTGAGCACATAAGAGTTGCCATTCGAAAGATTATCTGACAATTTCAAAAACCCATTATCAGTATCTATCATTTTTGTGTACTCAGGAATAGTTGAAACAGATTCACCGATAATTAATCTGTTTCGAAGCTCTAAGGCAGCTTTAAAATTATCAGTTTTGTTGTTCCATTTGAAATTCAAACGATTATGAATCAAATTATCAATTGTCCATCCGCCATTTAAACTCTGGAACATAAAGGATTGCATATTTGTGACATACCCGTTTATTGACCATCTCTCAGGTATAGTATCCTGACCTGCCATTGAAACCGGAAGCATGATCAGTAATATTGAAACCAATCTCAGGTATTTACTTACTGATATCGGAAATGATTGCACCATCCTGAAGTGTAATTACACGTTTCGCTTTATTCACAACCCGTTGATCGTGTGTTGAAAAAATGAACGTAATATTTTCTTCACTGTTCAGTTTTTCCATTATTTCCAGGAGATTTTCAGTCGATTTGGAATCGAGGTTTGCAGTGGGTTCGTCTGCCAGAATAAACTTTGGTTTTGATGCTAATGCCCGTGCTACTGCTACTCTTTGTTGCTGTCCTCCAGAGAGTTTATTTGGGCGACTGTTCATTCTGTCTCCTAACCCCACTGCTTCAAGCATCTCTTTTGTCCGGTTTTCCCTTTCTTCTTTCGGTTTTCCCTGCAAATGCATTATAAATTCCACATTTTCCCGGGAAGTGAATACGGGTATCAGATTATACGCTTGAAATACAAAGCCAATGTTTCTCATTCGGAAATCAGTTTTTTGACGGCTCGAAAGTTCATTGATATTCACGCCATCAATAATCACATCTCCACTGGTCGGATCATCCAATCCACCAACAATGTTGAGTAAGGTAGTTTTTCCCGACCCTGACGGTCCGACAATGGCAGTAAACTCCCCTGCCTGTATTGTAAGATTTACGCCATTCACGGCATGTATAGGTAATGATTTCTCATCATATACTTTAAACAGGTCTTTAATTTCAATGATGTTCATATTTAGATCGTTAAGATTTTTTTACTGAGTCCTGATTGCTTCTGAGGGATTTAACTTTAATGCTTTATAGGCAGGGTACAAAGCAGAAATGACACCTGCTATTATGACCAGAATGGCTGTGACGACCATAGTTTTAGAATCTACAACGGGGTAAATAAATGATGAATAACCTATTTCAGAAAATGCTTCTTTCCAGAAGTACAGATTAATACCTGCTTTCTCAAAGTATCTTATCGCAGCATAACCTAAAATTAAACCTGTAATACCTCCTGTAAGGGAAAGATAAACTGTTTCCAACATAATCATCGTAAATACCCTCATTCTGTTCATCCCAATTGCCATGAGCATCCCCAGCTCGTGAATTCTTTCCATAATAACCATGAGCATAGTGTTAATTATTCCAAAACATAAAGCAATCAGTATAACTATTATGAAAATAAACATATACTGATTCATAGCGCTTACAAGATAACCTGCCTCCGGGCTAAGTTGCTGCCACGATTTTACTTCGAGGTTTGGAAACTCACCTGATAATGTTTTTGTTACATCAAAAGTTTCATTCGTATTAAGCAGAATTGCAATTTCATGTGCTTCATTTCCATTCAGACCTGTTAATCGACTTAAATCTGTACCTCTCACGAAGATATTTGCTTCATCGAACATCATATTATCAGTTCTGTAGGTTCCTACGACGCGAAAAGCACCACCCGTAATGTTTTTATTTATATCTTGAACAGTAATAATAATTTTGTTTTTCACGCTGACTTTTAATTTCTGGGCAAGTTGTTCACTAATAACAACAGGATTGCGATCAGTTGAGTCAATATATTTTCCCGTAATTATTTTAGAACTCAGGTCTGTCACTTTCCTTTCATTAACAGGATCGATACCAATAATTTTAACACCTGTCCCTGTCTCAGCAGATGCGACCATTGAATTTATAATTATTCTTTTACTTGATGCAACTACACCTGGTGTTTTCCTGACAAGGTTGACGATACTATCGGCATTCTGTATCAGAATAGAAAACTGATCATTATCAAGAAACCCTGGTTGGTGAATCTGGATATGGGACATCTCAGTGCTTATTATAGATTGGATACGGGAATTTATCATCCCGTTGGTAAAAGCGGTCAGGAAAATTCCCGCAAAAATTCCAAGCGTCACTGCAGCAATTATTATTGAGCTTCTGAGTTTATTACGCCACAAATTCCGCCAGGCAAACGAAGATATCATTACTAATAATTTAATAGTTAACTATGCAAAGCTTCACTGATTTTAAGTCTGTTTATACTGAAAACAGGGTAAAAACTTATTATCAGTGTGAAAATTAATATCGTGATACCCTGATTATAATACACAGAGGGGGTCATTGAAAAAGACATGACAGGTTCAAATCCCATCTGAAGCATTGTTTCTGCTGCCTGTCCGGTGAAAGGGATAGGATTTAATGTGAAATACCATGTGATTGGGATACTTACTGCAATCCCCGCGATAACTCCTACCAAACCCAGTAAGACATTTTCAAGAATCAGAACATAACTGAGTTTGTACTTTTGCATACCGATAGCGACAATAACGCCAAATTCTTTTCTTCTTTCCATCATCATCATAAGAACAGTACCGAATATTCCAAAAGCTATGATCATATATAGCACTCCCTTGATTATCATTCCCGATGCGCGATCACTATCAATCTGTTTCAAAAGAATGCCGTTTATTTCCTTCCAGTCCATGACCTCATAACTGTTTCCCAGAATTGAAATAAGCTCGTTTTTGATAGCTGGTAACACGTTATTGTTTTTGACCATGATTACTACAGAAGTAAGTCTGTCAGGTGCAGAAAACAGTTCCTGGCAGTTCGTTAAATTCATATAAACCACAGTTCTGTCAAGTTCCGGCGATGGTTGTTTAATTATACCTTTAACGGGGTATTTCCCGGCTGCGCTTATTCCGTGGTATCCCTGACTTAACAAAACAAGGGTATCATTTACGTCAAGCTTCAGATACTTTGCAAGTGTGCTGCCCAATACAACACCATTATCCCCAATGATAAGGTAATCTCCCTTTATTATCCTTTTCGACAGATTTGTGATACCATCTTCTTCTTTTGGAGCGATCCCTATCACCATTACACCTTTGGTAATTTCTTCTGAAGAGGCCAGCGCGTAGTTTTCCAATCGAGGTGCAATCGCCGTAATTCCTTTTGACTTGGTTAATTCTGACTTAACAAAAGAGTATTCCAAAGAGTTATTAATTACTTTATCCTGCCAGTATCCTTTGCTATGAATCTGCAGATATCCTGAATAAAAATTTACTATAGTTTTGATATACATTGCATAAGACCCTTCCTGCATTGAACTCATTACTGTTGATAATATCACACCAAAAAAAATAGATGCCGTGGTAATCAGGGTTCTCCGCTTATTACGCCATAAATTGCGCCAGGCGAATTTGAGATAGTCATTCATGAAAAATCGTGAATTAATTATTTGACGGACTTCATATTCTGTTGTGAAAAAAAGTTTTCTGAAATCGGTTTATTGAAAATCATACTATTAATTTCAAGTATTGTTTTATCACCTTTCTTGCTTACCGGAACTATCTCCAATCTTGACGGGATATCCCGATCACCCATACGTTTGATATTATAAGCATTCATAACATTAACAAGGTTGGATTCTTCATCATAATACTCAGCTTCCCATTGATTAAATCCTTCAATTGTAACCCAAATTATTACCTTGCCCCAAGTAACTGCAGCATCTGGCAGTGGTACAAGTTCAAGCTTATAACAGGCCTGATCTCTGACATTTTCTTTCCCAAGCAGCTTCTGTGTATAGTCAACTACAAGGGAGGATTCTTTGACAAGATCATCATTTGTAAAATCTGACCCCATCCACGATTGCATCATCATTGATGGAGGGATTTTGATAACACGTTCAATTGAAGGAACCCAATTCCACATATCTGTCTGTCGCTTTAGAAACACCTGGCCTTTTTCTTTAGCCGGGGCAGTAATATATATCAATGAGTAATCGGTCCCTTTTGACCACGATTTCAAGGTGATACTTCTGCTCCAGTCAGGGCGTATAATTGTCAGTGTCATAACTCCCTGGCTGGTTTGACCTCTGCCTTTGTCATCAGCTTTTTTAACAATCTCTCTGGCCGAAAGTTCCTGAGAGTATGCAGAATGAAATGATACAGCTAATATGAATCCTGTTAAGTATGCACTTGTAGAAATTTTGTGTTTCATAGACAACATATTTTCAACGGCTTTAATTATTGTGTTTTTATCCTTATTTTAGCAAATGTATCAGGGTAGTTTATATTAATGAAATCAATCAGTTTCTCGCGGATTTCAGCTCTCAGATCCCAATTTTTTGAGGCGTCAGTACTGCTCAGCAGGACTCTGATTTCTTTATATTGCTCCGTCGCCTTTGTAACCTGCACATTCCAAAGCCTCCCGTCCCAATCCTGACATTCTTTAAGCATCTCAGGCAATAAAGTCCTAATACTATCAACAGGGAAACTATAATCCACATGTAAAAAAACACTTCCT
>Ga0209429_10000597_pt1 | contig 23926 bp, 20 predicted proteins | sample BarGraNGADG00212_3_FD_184493 | JGI IMG/M metagenome (GOLD analysis project Ga0209429, IMG submission 184493) | Arctic peat soil microbial communities from Barrow, Alaska - Barrow Graham LP Ref core NGADG0004-212 (SPAdes) (version 2) | ecosystem: Environmental > Terrestrial > Soil > Wetlands >...
TAAAAGTCAGGTGCTCTACCAACTGAGCTAGTGAACCACGTTTGGCTGGGGTGGCAGGATTTGAACCTACGAGTGCGGGAGTCAAAGTCCCGTGCCTTACCACTTGGCTACACCCCATCGGATGCCGGTAGCTCGAAAACATTACGGGATTCTTTCCCCCACTATAAAGGAAAAATGGGGTGGAATATGGGGATCGAACCCACGACCTCTAGTGCCACAAACTAGCGCTCTAACCAACTGAGCTAATTCCACCATGTGCGCCTTGCCAAAGCCAAAGGCACGAAGAAGATTATATGTGTGAACGATCAAATTGTCAATATATATTTGATTTTCCGCACGAATTTGCAAGTAAAGTCATATGTAATCAGCAGACCTCGCAGACGGCTGACATATTTTGAAATAGCCGGCCTTTGTACCATATTCCAGCGAAGCCGCCGCTTTATCGAATTCTGATTGTGAACCCGGTGTAATGTTTGCCTCTATTCCACGCCAGGTATTTCTTCCTTCACTTTTTGCCAGATACATAGCCTGATCGGATAGATTAACATGTTGTTCTACCGAAAGCGCTGTCAAATCATCCTGAAATACAGGAAAAGGCACAAACCCGATGCTGCAGGTCAGCGGACGAATTTCCTGAGTCTTTGGATTTATTACATATACAGTCTCGCTGAACTCTATTCTTAGTTTTTCTGCCAGTTGGAAAAAACTCATCGGGTAATTGATATAGACAATAACAAGGAATTCTTCTCCTCCGCTTCGAATCACAATACCGGATGACCCGACCGCTGAGCGTAAAGCAGTCCCAACCTGGCCGAGAACCTGATCCCCGTACTGATGCCCGAACTCATCATTAATAAGTTTAAAGTGATCGATATCAATTAAATACATGCAATATTGATTGCTTTCTGTTTTTGCAAAACCATTCCTATGCGATATGGAACACATCATTTGCGTTTTAAGGACATCCGTTATCGCCTGAGAAAAATATTTACGGTTAAAACACCCGGTCGTGTCATCAAAATACCTTTCCTTAGTTACACTATCTATATAGTCCTTAACACGATCCGTCCACAATTGCCTCGGATTGACCAGATCAAAAATATTCATTTTGCCGCCGCGCAGATAGAGCTCTGCATGATCTGCAAGACCTTCATATTTTGATGCCCGGTCCACATCAGAAAGCAGCGACTTAAGCGGAAAATATATTATTTTTTTGTAAATTGAAGATACAATTAAGGTTAAACAAAAAGACAATACCGGCATGCTGATAACAATGCATGCAATCATTGTTTGCTGCCTCGGTTCCATCGATCCCCAATTTGAAAACGGCAAAATGCGCAAATAAAAGCACAAAGCCAGATAATCAAGAAATCCGACAATTATTGAAAACAGGAAAATCCAAAAAAATAGCAAAGCCGTTGTCTGCCATAAAAAATCCGACGACTTGAGTGTTATCAGTTTTCGCTTCATGCCTGTCATCTCCAAGATACGTTTGCAGTGGAGTTGCAGATACATTATCAAATAAAGTTATACCAGAATTATATCACCGTGTTATGCACAAATCAAAACTATTCCTTTCTATTTCACTATATATAGCAAAACAATTTCTACTCTATCCTTGCATTTTTTTGCATGCTTTTTCTGGAATTCCCTGTGCAGAATTAAAAAAAAGTGGTAATATTTTGTGAGGTTTGGGTTGAAAAGGCAGAAATATTCGAGAACCTACCGTTTTCGCAGACTTGCCAATACTCTGTATCCGAATATTATATCTTTTTTCAGGAGGAAGAAATCATGACAATGTTAAAAGGAAATCTGATGTTTGGTCAGTCCGGTGGCCCGACGTCCGTCATCAACGCTTCTGCTGCCGGTGTATTTATCGAAGCTCTCAAGCATTCCGACGTAATTGAAAAGGTTTATGGAGCTGCAAATGGTATTGTAGGCATTCTCAACGAAAAGTTTTACGACATGGGACAGGAAGATCCGGCAGAACTTGAGTTGTTGAAGTACACCCCTTCGTCCAGCCTTGGTTCATGCCGCTACAAGCTGGCCAATGCTGATGTGGACGAAACAGATTATAAGCGTATTCTTGAGGTTTTCAAGAAATACAATATCCGTTATTTTTTCTATAATGGCGGAAATGATTCGATGGATACCTGCAACAAGATCTCAAAATACATGCAGAAAGCCGGATATGACTGCCGTGTTATGGGCGTTCCGAAAACAATCGACAATGATCTTTTCGGAACCGATCATTGCCCGGGCTTCTCCTCTGCTGCCAAATACATCGCAACAACAACAATGGAAGTCTATCAGGATGCCCGTGTATATGATACAGGCATGATCTGCGTTATTGAGGTAATGGGACGCCATGCAGGCTGGCTGACCGCCGCTACGGCACTCGCCTCAGAAAAGGGCTGCGGTCCGGATCTCATATATTTGCCTGAAGTTGCTTTTGATCTTGACAAAGTACTTGCTGATGTTAATGCAATCTATGCCAAAACCGGCAAAGTTATCATCGCAGTTTCAGAAGGTGTTCAAACAAAAGAAGGCAAGTTCATCCCCGAGCTTGTTGCTACAGATGATGTAGCTGTTGACTCTTTCGGACATAAGCAGCTCGGCGGAACCGCTACGGTTCTCGCAGAATTCCTGAAAAAGGAAACCGGATCCAAAGTCCGCGCCATCGAGCTTTCCCTGATGCAGCGCTGTGCCTCTCACTGCGCTTCCAAGTCCGACTATGAAGAATCCTTCCTTGCCGGCCAGACAGCCGTTTTAAAGGCACTTGAAGGCATGACAGACTACATGGTAGGCTTCGAGCGCGCAGTTGGCGACAAGTATGAGTGTCTGATCAAGCTGATCCCGCTCAATGATGTTGCCAATACCGAGAAAAAAGTTCCTCTTTCATGGATTAACGATGCCGGCAACTTTGTTGGCGAAGAATTCGTCAAATATGCTCTTCCCCTTATCGCCGGCGAGACTGAGCAGCCGAAAGAAGATGGTCTTCCCCGTTTTGCTCATCTCAAAAAGGTTCTCGCTTCGAGAAAATAACTTCTGCTTAGAATTCTCATCACCATAAACAAAGCCCGGCCAATGGATTTTTCCAACGGCCGGGCTTTATTTGATTTTTACATAATGCAGAAAAACATATTTATTGAACAGATGCAATTACTGATTACAATGCTGCCTGTATTCCTTTAGATCTTGCTGCTATGATCTCTTCCGCCCTGTTCCCTGTCACTAGGACCAGATTTACGAAACCCTGGTTTTGAGGACCCCGGCTTGGAGAATCCAGGCTTGGAAAAGCCCGGTTTGGAGAAGCCCGGCTTGGAGAATCCAGGCTTGGAAAAGCCCGGTTTAGAGAAGCCAGACTTTCTCGGGCCGGAACCTGAGGGTCTTGAATCCCTGGAATCGGATCTCGGGAAGCTTGGCTTCCTGGGACCGGAACTGGAATAGCCAGTATCTCTGGAATCACGGGTATCCCTTGAATCTCTGGTGTCATGTGAATCTGTGTCTCCGGAATCCCTGGAATCACGTGAATCGGATCTCGGGAAGCTTGGCTTCCTCGGGCCGGAGTTAGAGTAACCGGAATCCCTGGAATCACGTGAATCGGATCTCGGAAAGCTTGGCTTTCTGGGGCCGGAGTTAGAGTAACCGGAATCCCTGGAATCACGTGAATCGGATCTCGGGAAGCTTGGCTTTCTGGGTCCGGAACTGGAATATCCGGAATCCCTGGAATCACGTGAATCGGATCTCGGGAAGCTTGGCTTCCTCGGGCCGGAGTTAGAGTAACCGGAATCCCTGGAATCACGTGAATCGGATCTCGGGAAGCTTGGCTTTCTGGGGGCCGCGTTCGAATAGCCGGTATCTGATTTTGAAGTTCCAGGTTTTCTCGGACCGGTTTTTGAATATTTGGACTTTTTGAATTCCAACTTCTTGTAGTCGGATTTCTGATAGTCTTCCTTTTGCGATTCTTCCTTAGGTGATTCGTCGGACTGAGTTTCCTCATGTGACTCCGGTTTTTCAGAAATCACTTTATCCTCAACTAATCTTCCCTTCATGCGTCGGGCATAAGCTTCCGGTGATGCAACGGAATGTCCGAAGAATCCAAGTATTTTGCCAAGGGAATAGTATTCCCCGTGTGAATAGGAAATAAGCCTTGAATCTTCAAGGCATAGCTTTCCTTCTTTATCGAAAAGATTCATATCGGCTGTAACGCTCACTATCTTTGCAACAAACATTACATGGCTGCCAAGTTCTGTTGTAGAAACTACCTGGCAGGCAAGGGATAATGGGGCTTCAAGTATTGCCGGAGCATACTTTAATCCTTCTGCCGGAACTGAAGTAAGCGACATGGCAACGAACTTATCTTCCTGTGCTCCGGAGCGTACTCCACAGTAATCGCAGGCCTTTAAAAGATCTTCACTCACAAGATTGATTACAAATTCCTGTGTATCGCGAATCAGGGCAAAGGAGTGTCTGCTCTCCCTTACTGAAATGTAGACCATCGGCGGCTCAGAACAGACTGTCCCAACCCAGGCGACTGTCAGTATGTTCGGGCGCTCTGTCGGCAGTTCCGGGTTCATGCCGGCACATGACACCATAATTACAGGTGACGGATTCAGCAGAGTAGAAGGCGGTAATGTAATTTTCTCGTGGGATTTTGATTCTTTTATCATATTTTCTCCTTAAATTCGTATCTTATCTAATATATAGGCAAACGCGTCTATTGTACATCCCGAAAAAAGCCGAATATTTCATGTTCCAGCAAAAATTCTTTGTTTTCCACCCCTCCTGAAAAGCCAACGAGCCGTCCGTCCTTACCAATTACCCGATGGCAGGGAATTAATATGGGTACAGGATTGTCCGCACAGGCCGAACCAACAGCACGCGAAAGATTTCTGGCAGCAATTTTGTCGTTCCCGGTAAGCGCAAGCGCAATATCCTCATAACTCACTGTTGTTCCATATGGAATCTTCTGCAGTTCCTGCCACACATGCCTCTGAAAATCACTGCCGTATGGAAAATTAACCCGTACGGAAAATTTTGTTCTTGATTTGGCAAAATACTCCTTTAGTTCCCTGACAGCTTTGGATATTTCATCCGGAAGCGAAACAGGCGGATGTAAGTATATCATAGCGCCCTGCGGCAAAAGCTTCCCATATGCATCCGCAAATCCAGTACGGATAGCTACGCGTTTTTCATAATTGTCTTTTATCTTATCACCATATCCATAAAAACGTATACCTTCAACTGCTGTTGAACTGCCCCTTACTGCCAGGACTCCTCGATGATACGGAACAAAGGCCACTGCATAATCCGGATATTCAGAGGCAAGAAGAGAAAACAGACCCGCATCAACAAAAGATTCGTTATCAAATAGAGCCTCTTCGAGCACGGCTTCCTGGCGCATTCCGCAAGCCAGGGCAACCTCTCCTGCATCAATATCAGAAGCGGGAATGATCCAGCTGACCCGGTGCAGATGCAGTGTAAAAAATGCAATTCGAAGTATAGCATCAATTACTTTTCTCTTCGTCTCTTTTGCTGTACTATTTTTAGACGAACAAATCTTCATCGTAACGCAGGAGGATTTAACAATGTCTTCAGAAGGAGAACTATGGCCGCCCGGATTTGAAAACCGGCAAAATATAACGGCGTTCTGATGTACTGTCTGAATAGAGTGCAGACCCACAAAGGCAAGAAGCTCCTGGCCGGGATCCGATGTTAACGAGGCAAGATAAAGGCATTTGGAGGCGTCCGAGATCGACTCCCGTAAAAACGAAGAAATATCCTGCATCTTTAAATCAGAAAGACCAGCTGATTTGAGCCTCGGTGCATCCAGAATCCGCACGGGCGACAACGATATTTCCGGTGCCATATCATATCCCCCTCTTCTCTTTAAATCTATGTGGTGAGCTTGGCATTTGTAAGCGAATTGGTAATTGTCTGCAGGTCAGCAGTTTCATCAAGAATTTGTACTTTGTACTCACTTAGCAGCTGTTGGATCAGCTGATACTCCGGCATGTGATTTGTTACCGGGTTATAATATGCGTCAGGTACTTTATTCTGCAGAAGCAGCAGTTCTTCCCCGAAAGTCTGCTGCAGGCACATCGCTTCCCATACAGCATTCGAAGAAACCACAGGCAAAAGTCCGTCCAGGGTCTCCAAACGGGCCGAAAGTAGAATTGCATCCTCGTCAAGAGCGATGAACGCTGCAAAATCACAAGCCAGCTGGGGAGATTTTGATTGGGAAGAAATACACAGCGGATATACCGTAAGTGCAAGCTGTGATTCCTTGTCTGTATTCTCGGCAGGTATCTGAGCGATCGAAAGGGTATTTGCATGATTTATCGACCATAGGGAAACCTCAGCCGTAGTGCCTACCCACATAGCTACGCGTTTTGAAAGTCGTGGGTCAAGAGAAGAAAATGCTTTTTGCTGATCTTCGGCAGTCAGGCTTTCGACTGAATATCCTGATTTTACATAAGAACGCAAATACATAACAGCTTCAGTAAAAGAATCTGCATAAAAATCAAAAACTTTTCCGTCGAACATAAACCACCCGGCATTGTCTGAAAAAGACGACGGTAAAAAAGGAATAAGATCACTTGCCTTGTAGAACGCAAAAGTCTGCTGTTCCAAAGGAGTGTCTTTGGTTGTCATGTTCCGGACAGACTCGGACAAAGTCTTCATTGTACCCAGATCGAGGTCAAATGGAACAGCGTCAACTCCGGCAGCGTTCAACACATCCATATTCACATACAAAATCTGTGCTGATGCGGAATAAGGAATACCATACAGTTCATCGGACATGCTGCATGAGTACAGCATGGGTGAATATATTCTTGTCGGAAGAAAAAGCGGGTTGGAAGCCGCATAATCTGTCAGTGGGAGAATGTCACCGTTCGCAGCGAGTGAAGAAAGGGCATCCGTATAAATAATATCCGGAACAAACCCACTCTCTTTCCACTGTTTAATTGTGTCTTCCGTTGCACCGGTAGATGGAGTCTGTAATATTTCCACACTGAAAGCCGGCTTAACTGCATCAAGCATCTCGAGTGATACAGTAGAACCATTATCCTGGGCATTCCATTCACCTGATTTTTTGGCTGTGTATAATTTGGCAAGATATTGAGCTGTCGTATTTGAAATAGGAGCCGCAACCTTCAGAATGTTCGATCCTTTGGATGTCTGACCCTGCGTTACTGAAGGTGTGGGAGTCGTACCGGCAGAAGATGAAGCATCCTCGATTTTAGGTTGGGTAACTTTCGGAAAATAATTATTCGAATTTGACGAGCAGCCTGTTAATACAGAAAAAATCAAAATGAGCACAATAAAAATAGCAGGCACACAGATTCTTTTCTGCCTGCAAAAACTCTTTTTACACACACAACTTTCCAACTCATATGTATTGAAAAAGGAGAAATTCATACGCCTCCATATATATTCATCAAAATTTTGCCGTATTGAACTGATACACATATTATAGCATTATTAAATCGGCAGAAAACACAATCATTAGATGATGCGTCTTCTCTGTTTTGCAGCAATATTCGACAGTATTTCAAAAAATCATCCTAAGCTTACTCTTTGCATTGCCACATTAAAAATGGAATCGGCGCTTCAGTTCACTTTTTACCGATTTATCACCGAAAATAATAGCAACCAATAATGTCATGGATGAGATAACTGTTGCTATGACAGTTATTATCGGTTTGTTGATTATTCCGAATAAAAATAATACAATCGGGATAAAACCAAAGAGAGCAATTGCGATTTGATATAATACATAAATATTCCAGTTCATCCGGTTAACTATGATAATAATCAGTACGGCTATATTGGCAATACTGAACAAATTAGGAATTACATAATTTACCGCCCACCCGCTATAGCCCAGGACATAATCCATTATGAGTGCAAGTATAGATACAAAAATTGCCTGCACAAGTATTTTGGAGGCGATATTGATATGGTGTTTGATGGAATGAATAATCGCGGCCCAGCCATAAAGAATAGCCGCCACGGTAAATAAAGACCACATTATACCGTTATACGTAATATAGTTAGTAATAACAGACGCAATGCCGCCGACAATTGATAAAAAAATGAAGATTCTTGCTATGACGTTATATCTGCGGACATTTACATCGACGCTCGGGTAAATACTATCAGCCGATATTCCGTCAAAATCAGTCAGGACTGTCTTGCATAAGGGGCAGTTTTGCGTATTATCAAGCACTTGCACATTGCACCTTTTACATGTTTTCATTATAGGCACCATTACTTTCAATCACTATTTTCAGGCCGTCAGATGCCAGCCTGCGAAAAAAAGCACGCTGCAGGTATGTATCGCTAAGCCGTGAAGTAAAGGTAACCACAAATTTGTCTTCAAATGTACACAGCCCGCATTTAGTCGGTTCCGAGTTTGTTGCACTAAGAAGAATCTCGAAATTCTCAATGTATTTCTTATACATCACAGGAACCTCGATTCGTCCCAGATTCGAAAAGGAAATCGAATTTGCTTTTGCAGAACGCAGATAGCTGATTTTGACAAAAAGATTCTTCAGCGGCAGAGGAAGAAAGCGAACAAATAGATTTTTACCTGTAGCAACATTGAATGCAATTTTGCCCGAAAAGTTTTCTTTCGTGAGCTGCGTCTTAAACTGACACTTAATAGTTTCCAGCATTTCCTCAAAAGTGTAGTCACTTCTTTCGATACATAATCCAACCGCAATAACTGAGAAAAAATTCATGGTTGTTGTCGAGTCATAGAAAGGGCGCAGATTCACGGGTATGGAGATTTGAATGGGATGCTTATGGGGCTGCTCATTCAAATATTCTTTATAAATACACCATATAACAATCGTTGCAAGATATTGTGTGATGCTTGCTTTTTTGGATCTGCAGAGATCCAAAAGGCTTTGGGCGTCCAGATAACCGTGTATAACCCCCATCGTATACAACGGCAGTTTGGGTCCTTTCATCTGATAGGCCTGTTTGGTGCTGTAATAGGATTTGTTCTGTTTCTTGAAATTTTTAACATAGCTGTCTTCTATATTTGAAGTCATATCAACGGAAGGCCCGGCGATATATCCCCCGGCAAATTCGTCCTGATTTGATAAACGAATATAATTGCATGTCAGTTCCTTAAGGAAATTGAGGGCGCCGGTACCATCGGTTATGGCATGAAAAACTTCAAGGCTGATTCTCTTTTTGAAATAGTACACTTTAAATAAAAATTGATTGTTGCCGGACGGTACAATAAATGCGCATGGAACAACCTGTTCCTGACCAATCAGCGGCTGCTTCTTGTTCGCCTCAAAGTAGTACCAGAATATGCCATGCCTGAGCCTGACCTGAAAACCGTCAAAAAAAGGCAGCGTCACATCAAGTGCAATTTGAAGTACTTCAGGAATAATATCCTGAGTGAGACGAACCGACACTCTATACACACTACTAAAATTTTTGCTTGAAATTACTGGGAAAATATTCGCAGTATTGTCAAGCTTATGCCATTTGTATTCAGTGTCACGATTGTTTCTTATTTTGTCCACCTGCCCTCCAACCAATTACAACACATACTATTATGCACCAGTAATGTCTTGTTTCCAAGATATAGCTGTTGAAATATGATATCCTTCAGCCTTGATTCAAATCGCCTAATATATGTCAGACATGTAAATAGCCTGCAGCGCGGGCGCTGCAGGCTATTTATGGAGCCGATGGTGAGAATCGAACTCACGACCTATTCATTACGAGTGAATTGCTCTACCCCTGAGCCACATCGGCGTGTTACCTTTATGAATGTAAAATGCATTCATTTGAGGCACGAATAAAACTATACAAATTTAAAAATGATCTGTCAAGCGAATTGTGTAATGTATAAAGCTCTTGATGCTGTCTCAGCTTTCACTTTCTCGATATCAATCGATGTCAGATCCCCCTTATATTTAACAAAATGCCCAGCGATCATGACTGACTCTACTGCATGTGCTCCTGCGCTGTACACAAGCGCCGAAATTGGATTTCCCAGAGGACACATGGAAGGTGTATCGTAGTTAACTATCTGCAGATCTGCAGACATTCCCTCAGCTATCATCCCGCAGTCTGTAAAGCCCATTCCTGCATAACCATTTAAGGTTGCCATAATAATGGTCTCCTCAGCTGTCAGCTTCTCAGGGTTATGGCTGTGTCCCTTTGCCATAAAGGAAGCAAGGCGCATCTCCATATACATATCTGTGTTGTTGTTGCTTGCACAGCCGTCCGTACCGAGCGCTACACGCACCCCCTGACGCTTCATAGCCTCAACATCGGCAAACCCTGAAGCAAGCTTCATATTACTCGAAGGATTGTGTGCTACCGTCACATGGGCGGCCGCCAGGATGTCCCTGTCCTCTTCAGTAAGGTGAACACCGTGTGCAGCAATGCATGGGCGGTCAAAGACACCGAAGTTCGCCAGGGCGGCAACAGGAGTAACTCCATACTTTGCTATGCAGTTGTCGACCTCTGTTTTGGTCTCCGCAACATGAACCTGCACCGATATATCCAGATCAGCAGCCTCCGCAACAAGCTCCGGATACAGGCTCTGAGGATACAGATAAATGGAATGAATCATGAGGGATGTACGAAGTAATCCGCCGCCGGCCCCATGAAAAGAATTTTTAAAAGCAAGGAGTGATGCACGGTCGGAGTACCAGCCATTTTCATCATTTGTTTTGCCGTCCTGGCACAGGTTCATTCGAAAACCTGTCTGCAGTGCAGCACAGGCAGTCTCATCCGACATGAAATACATATCGGCTGCAGCTCCCGTTCCGCCATTAATCATCTCAGCCATGCCCAAGAGACTGGCAAAATATACATCTTCTTTTCTTAAATGTGTCTCACGCGGCAAAATACGCTTGAAAAGCCAATCCTCGAGACACATATCATCCGCTGAATTACGCATCAATACCATTGGGATATGCGTATGTGCGTTGGCAAATGTCGGAAGAAGAATCTTATTCTTTCCGCTGTACTCATCAAAACCTATCTGCGTACCGCCGGATTCCCTCTGGGCTTCCATGAGTGCACGGACACCCAGGGAACGATCCTTGCCCACATAAATAATCCTATTCCCCTTAACGGCAACAAAAGCATCCGTCAGTACAGACAATTTTCCTTCTTTAGTAGGCGTTACAATAGTAAAATTTTTAAAAAGGACTGTCCTTGACATGATTGCCTCCTTGTCAGATGTCCCAGGTATTTACGTATTTTTCCTGTTGAGGACTCAATTTATCTATTGATAATCCCTTGGTCTTAAGCAGCAGCGCGGCTACTCTGTCGTCAATCTCTACAGGTGTCCCATACACTTTATTCTCAAGCTCTGCCCCGTGTAAGGCTATAAAGCGCGCGCTCTGGGCCTGCAAGGCAAAGCTCATGTCCATAATTTCGACAGGATGTCCATCCCCGGAAGCAAGATTGACAAGTCTTCCCTTACCCAAAATGCAGATCGTACGGCCATTAGCAAGAACGTATCCGTCTATATTATCCCTTACTTCTGCCTGTGATACGGAAATCGACTTAAGCTGCGGAATATTGATTTCTACATCAAAATGTCCGGCATTGCAGCAGATTGCACCGTCTTTCATATCCAGAAAATGCCTTTCTGTAATGACATCCCTGCAGCCGGTAACCGTAATAAACACATCACCTGTAAGTGCTGCTTCATCCATGATTTTAACTTCGTATCCTTCCATCAATGCTTCACAGGCCTTGACAGGATCAATTTCTGTTACAACAACTCTCGCTCCAAGTCCCTTGGCACGGAGAGCAACGCCCTTACCGCACATTCCAAACCCGGCTACGACAATTGTCTTGCCGGATACCAGAAGATTCGTCGTTGTCATGATTGCTGTCCACACAGATTGACCCGTACCAAACCGGTTATCAAATAGGTGTTTGCATCGCGCATCGTTGACAGCAATAACAGGGTAAGCGAGACGGTTTTCCCTGGATAAAATCTGAAGACGGTGAACGCCGGTAGTTGTCTCTTCGCAGCCCCCGATCAGTTTTTCGAGAAGATGTTTGTGTGTTGTATGAAGAAGCATGGCAAAATCACCGCCGTCATCAATTACAATATCAGGATTGATAGAAAGTGCCATGGATAGATGCTCGGCGTATTCCTTTTCACTGGCACCATGGATGCAATACACATGCATCCCTTCACTGGCTAGAGCAGCTGCAACATCATCCTGTGTGGAAAGAGGGTTGCATCCGGTCAGTGCAACTTCTGCACCACCAGCTTGTAATACTTTTGCAAGACACGCCGTTTTGGCTTCCACGTGAACACTGACAGCAATTTTAAGTCCTGCAAAAGGCTTTTCTGCTATCAGTTCTTTTTCAATGGCACGTAGTACCGGCATATTTTTGTAAGCCCATTCAATTTTACGATTGCCTGATGGAGCAAGACTAATATCTTTGACAACATATGAAGGAACTGGTTGCATGTATTTTCTCCTTATGGTACCGCAACAGATAAAAATGCTTCCAGAAGTGAAATACTTCTGTCTGATGCAGCCGCGCCTACTTCCATTACTTCCGTATGGGAAAGCGGCAAATCGGTAATCCCCGCAGCTAGATTCGTGATACAGGAAATTGCAAGAACACGCAAGCCACTGTGCGATGCCGCAATGGCTTCAGGAACCGTTGACATACCGACAGCATCTGCACCCAGTAACTTCAACGCCCTGATTTCAGCCGGTGTCTCGTATTGAGGGCCACGCATGTATGCATACACTCCCAAATGAAGCGGGATATTCAATTTTTCGGAAATATTCAAGAGCGTCTCGATAAATACAGGATTGTATACGTGTGTCTGATCAGGAAATCTTGGCCCGAAAGAATCCATATTAGGTCCGCGCAGAGGTGACTCGCAGAACATCGAAAGATGATCACGAATAACCATAAGATCCCCGGGATTCATGCATGGATTGATCCCTCCTGCTGCATTGGTCAAAATCAGATTTCTTACTCCCAGAAAAGCCATAACGCGATACGGAAAAGTAATTTCCTGCGTGGAATAACCCTCGTAGTAATGAAATCTGCCGTTCATCATATATGTCAGAGTCTCTCCAACTCTCGCGACAAGAAGTACTCCTTCATGCCCGGGAACTGTAGGAATCGGGAAATATGGTATATCTGAATACTTTATCTCTGCTTCAATCTGACAACGGTTTACCATTGGGGCGAGACCGGAACCAAGTACAATGCATGTCTCCGGCTTCTCAGAATATATTTTGCGAATTACCTGTGCGGCTTCTTCAATATGTGCTTGAAACAAAGATTCAGTTTGCATCAGATTTACTCCTTTCCACAACAGTTCTTATACTTTTTCCCGCTTCCACATGGACACAAGTCATTTCTGCCGACTTTTTTGGCGTCCCTTTTAACCGGTTCAAGTGTTGCTGACTCTCCGCCGGCACTTGCAGTCTGCGTCTGACCTTGTGCGGGTGCAGCAGGCTGTCCGATAAATCCGGAACCGCCGTGTCCTTCCTGCACATTATTCACTTTGCTCTTCCTTTCGAGCTTCTCACCTGTAGAAATATTCGCCTTCATAATCAGACGGATTGTATCATTCTGAATGGCAATATTCATTTCCTCAAACATTTCGGATCCTTCCATGCGGTACTCGACCACAGGATCCTTCTGTCCGACGCTGCGCATTCCGATTGAATAACGCATCTGATCCATCTGATCAATGTGATCCATCCATTTCTGGTCCACATTCCAAAGAAGTATCTGACGCTCGGCCTCACGGAAAATCTCCGGAGTGATTTTGACATCGCGTGCTTCAAGACGGGCAAGAGCCTGTTCCGTAATGGTTTCAGTCCATTCAGAGGCAGAAACAGGGTGATCATCTGTCTGCTTAATAGTTTCAACAGCAGGAAGGGATCCAAAAAGGTCCTGAATTTTAAGCGTCAATGCGAGTTTGTCAGCCGGAGCGATCACATCATCCAAAGCAAAGCTGTCAACCATTCTTTCTACAACAAGTTTGACCATCTTAATATACGATTCATGAATATCTGCTCCGTCAAGAACTTGTTTCCTCTGACCATATGTGAGGTTTCTCTGAATATTCATAACATCATCATATTCAAGGACGTGCTTACGGGAACTGAAGTTAACACCCTCGATCTTCTTCTGTGCATTCTCAATTGTTTTAGAAAGGAAGCTTGCCTGAATCTCAACAGTCTCATCAACACCAAGGCGCGTAAAGGCGTTATTAGCCCGCTCACCACCGAACAGACGCATAAGGTCATCGTCAAGTGCCAGAAAAAATTTGGTGCGTCCCGGGTCACCCTGACGACCGGCGCGTCCACGAAGCTGATTATCAATACGACGTGATTCATGACGCTCCGTACCGACGATAAACAATCCGCCGACAGCAACAACTTTCTCATGTTCTTCACTGGATTGTGTTTTGAATGCAGCCTCAAGTTCGTTGAATTTAGACCTTGATTCAAGAATAACTTCATCATCGGTCTCATTGTGAGCAGTAGCGGCGTCAATCAGCTCTTCCAAATATCCTAGTTTTCTCATTTCCTGCTTAGCCATATACTCGGAGTTACCGCCGAGAATAATATCGGTACCACGGCCAGCCATGTTTGTAGCGATGGTAACGGACCCATAGCGTCCGGCCTGTGCAACAATCTCAGCCTCACGGGTATGGTTCTTAGCATTCAGGACATTGTGTTTGAGCCCTGCCTTTGTAAAGAGTTTGGAAAGGTATTCCGATTTATCAACATTAACAGTACCGACCAGAACCGGCTGACCTTTTGCATGTGCATCAAGTACTGTTTTGAGAACTGACGTAAATTTACCGCCCTGGTTTTTATAAATTGCATCATTCTCATCGGTCCTGATTAATGGGCGGTTTGTCGGAATGGTAATAACGTCAAGATTATATATCGACCTGAATTCAGCTTCTTCCGTATATGCCGTACCGGTCATACCGGACAGTTTCTTGTACATGCGGAAAAAATTCTGAAATGTGATCGTTGCAAGAGTCTTGCTCTCGTTTTCAACCTTGACACCTTCTTTAGCTTCAATAGCCTGATGGAGACCATCGCTAAAACGGCGGCCATACATGAGACGTCCGGTAAAGTCATCAACAATAAGTACTTCGCCGTCTGTTACAACGTACTTCTGGTCACGCTCCATCGTACCGTTGGCCTTCAGGGCGTTGTTAATATAATGATGAATATCAAAATTTTCTGAATCGGACAGGTTTTCAATATTGAAAAACCGTTCAGCAGCTTTAACTCCGTTTGCTGTAAGCACCGCAGATTTTGCTTTTTCGTCTACAACATATTCACAGTCCCCTACGATATCATCCATGTTGATTTTGTCATCTGTTTCAACCACAACATATTTTTTGAGTCCTTTTACAAACTTATCTGCCTGCATATACAATTCGCTGGAATCACCGCCCATACCGGAAATGATAAGGGGTGTACGTGCTTCATCTATAAGGATACTGTCAACTTCATCGACTATTGCAAAATTCAGTTCACGCTGAACCATTTTGGCTTTTCTGTCAACCATGTTGTCACGCAGATAGTCAAATCCATATTCATTATTGGTACCATAGGTAATATCGGAATAATAGGAAGTTCTTCTCTGCTCATTGGACAAGTCATGCACGATCAGACCTACTGTAAGACCAAGATACTTGTATATTTTACCCATCCACTCGCTGTCACGTTTGGCCAGGTAATCGTTAACTGTAACGACGTGTACTCCGTTGCCGGTAAGTGCATTCAAATATACGGGAAGGGTTGCCACAAGTGTTTTTCCTTCACCGGTCTTCATTTCAGAGATTCGACCCTGATGAAGAATGATTCCGCCAATCAGCTGAACTTTGTAAGGCTTCATGCCGAGAACACGCATCGAGGCTTCGCGTACCGTTGCAAATGCCTCCGGTAGAATATCATCGAGACTTTCTCCGGCGGCGATCCGCTCTTTGAGGATATTCGTCATGTTTCGAAGATCTTTTTCCGACATTGCGGCATAAGTATCTGAAAGTGCTTCAATTTGATCGACAATAGGAATGATCCGCTTGATTTCATGTTCACTATGTGTTCCAAAAACCTTTTCAATAATATTCATTTTAAATGTTACCTTTCATAATATCTTTTATTTATTTGTGTTATTTATACTTAACGGTGCAGCTGTTTTATCCATCCGCTGCAAAACCGTACGATATCCATCTGCCCCATACTCCAAGGCACGATTTACACGGCTTATAGTCGCTGTACTAACGCCTGTGATTTCAAAAATCTCAGCATATGTTCGTCCCTGATAAAGTAGGGATGCAATCTGCAGGCGCTGTGCAAGCGACTTGATTTCTGAAATAGTACACAGATCCTCAAACAGGCAATAACACTCTTCCCGTGTATTAAGTGCAAGAATCGAATCAAAAAGAGCATCTGTCAAAGGATCCAAAAGCTTTTCATTCATTTCGTCCACCCTCTTGCATTATAGGAGATGATCCATTAAATACTGAATCAGTTTACCAAAATAGCCGCCATACGCAATAGCTATGAGGGCCACAACCAGAAAAAAAAGCAAAAGATAGTAGATGAAGCGGCGGAATATCAGATCTTTTTTTGCTTTTCGCAGTGCTTCACCCACTGAAGTAACTTTTTTTGATCCGGCTTCTACACGATAACCACGCGAATGCGCAGGCATACGAACCTGATCGCTTCCTCTTTTCAATGAAATTACCTCCAGCCATTATTGCCATATCGAACAGAGTTAATCAGTTCAAGTTAACATTCCTATGATACAGCAAGGTTTCAAGTGTGACAATGCTTCATTGAAGTACATTATTGCCGGTATTGTCCGCAGCTGTTGAATTGCTGCTATTATCCTCATCAGAATATCTAAAAGAACTGCCATACTTTTCAATAATTAATTGCACACCGCGGATGCCCGCATATTCGCTGCATGACAGCAGTTCATCATATACTTCCGGAGGAGAATTCACAGGGATTATCAGGAGCAGAACCCGTTTGGCTATTTCATCACCATATATTTGAATATCATCTTTGCCCCATGGCTCTGACGTACCGGCAAAGCCGGCAAGATCATCAATGAATTCCTGTACGTTTCCGGAAAGCGGACCAGAGGACCGGTATCCGGGGGCTGTCAAATCGATGCTTTTAATTGATGTTGCCGTATTGTTCTCCCATTTCGCAATCACTGGGTATCTTGGCGGCAGGTTTCCTGCAAATGTAGTTCGAAGTGAATACCCGCGTTCAAAATTGCTTAGCATCCATACCTTGTCCGCCGGAGCAGTCTCGTCCGTTGTTTCCGGAAGTGACAGCTCCAGGTCTCCATATATCGGTACGGCACTTATTATTGTCTTGTCAGAATTCCCGAACAGTGTATTCCACTCATAATAAACATAAAGCCAGATCACGCTATTGTCAGCGTCATATTTGACAGATACGCTCACATTTTCAATTCTGCTGTGCAGCATTGTCTCTGAGGAATTGTATGTATAGAAGGTCTCAACTATGCGGTTTCTTATCCCTTCCCCGAAAAGAAGTGTCCCAAATACATCCCCGCCTTCTATCCCAAGTGCCTCCAGAGCGGCACCGACACCGCCCAGCATTCCCGTAAGAATCTCACCTGCTTTAGCTTCGGAGGGATTTACCTATGTGGGTTTGTCACTGTTTATGGATGCATTGTTGATGCATATAAGCGCTTCTCCAGCAATATCTATACCTGCACCAGCGACCGGAACCACAACAGCAAGTTCCTGTGTGACCTGGTTAACAGCCTGAGAAAAAAGAATGTCTGCCCGCGCGCAGGAAATGGCGGTGAGCATAAATGTCGCAAGCAGAAGAAAAACAGGGGTTACAATAGCTGTTTCCAGAATTATGGATCCGGCTTTGCTGCAAAATTGATTATTCAGCCGCGTACGCATCGTAGGTATCCTCCATCATGAACGAGTTGCCTCTGTAATCCATTGATAGACTGACTCCTTTATACAATTCACCTCCGCAGTCTTTCTTTATAATAGTTAAAATTCTGGAAAGCTTCCAATCAACCGGTACTGTCAGAAGAAAGAGAACAAGATAATCCCTGTAATCGGTCAGAAGAGCATCCTCAAGAATCGTATGTTCTGCTAATGCACTGTGATCAAAAAGAACAATACTCTCTCCTCCCGTAAGTTTTACCAGATCTGCAAATCCCTGCCCCAGAGCCCACACATATAGAACGACAAATTGAAGCGCTTCCGGGTCAATGGTAACCGTACCGGCAGAAACAAGCGAAATACCGGTGCTCAGAATTTCTGCAATCTCTTTGGCCTTTTTCATTTTCTCAGAGTCGACAAGATATGTTCCCAGATTCACGATGATGCGCATATCATATATTAATATTTTAGCCGCATTAAAAGAAACCAACTCGTTATCAATGCCTGTCAGAATGTATTCGAGATCAGCACGATTATTCCCATGAATATCAGAGAAAGGAACACCAAGAAAATTCGTTTCCTTTTGTTTAGCATCCCATCATTTACGTATTCAATCTCCGAATCAAAAGATGCTGCTGCATATTCATTTATCATTAGCGCGTCTACAATATCCGGTAATTTAAAATTCATATAACTATCCGCGTAACTCATGATTTTTGAAAGATTATCCGGATTTAGAATGCCCTCCGATATATCGGTTGATGGTTGCCCCTGCAGATATAGAGTTGTGTCTCTTGCCATTTCCTGTTGAATCAACGAAGAAAATTCCTCAAGTTCCGAAAGCTTTCCGAAAATATCAATTACCTCTGCTGCAGATAAAACACTGCTGATCACATTGCTCCATTTCTCTTTTTGACCAAGAAAATTCTTCACATATCCTAACCATTGGGATGATTCAAGTGTTTTTGCTTTTTTAAAAACTGAACTTTCCCTGATTTCACTGAACACACCTTTGAACCGTGACAGAATTTCTTCAGATGCAATCGCCGGCATTCGAATCTGCATGTAATCTGTAATTCCCATCCGTAAATCTTCAGTTGTTATCAGGGCGTAAGGATTTGCAGTCAGTGCGAAATCTTCTTTCCCGGAAAAGCAGGCATCAAATACCTGTGTGTTGACAGATGCTTCATCCAACCCGTACAAACCATAATTCTCAAGAAGCGGCCTGTTGTAATTGCATAAAATCTGCGATATCTGAAGCCGCATGCAGCGAGCGAGATCTGCTTCAGTTCCTCGCAGTCGAGCGGCATTATAAAGTATACTTTCCGTTAGAATGACTGCCGACAAAATGATGCACAAAAAAATGGTGACACCTCCATTTCTTCCGAAGATATTGTTTTTCATGGAGATGTCACCCCCTCAATCAGGATTTTTCCTGAATCTTCAATTGCCCTGACTAAAAAATGCATTCGTTCAGGTGATGTACTGACTATTTCATAGGATGAGTCCTCATATAAAAGCGAGGACTTCAAATATATACTTCGATTATCATTTGACTGCATAATTGCCGAGACTTGAAAAGCTGCTGCATCGGCTGTCTCCTTATAGAATACAGGTCCTGCCGAAATGAGAAGTAAAATGCCGGAAAGAACTACGGGAAAAGCGATTGCAGTTTCCAAAGTGTGGGACATAAAAATCACCTCCTGGTAAAGATTCTACCAAGAGGTGATTCATCCGAATCGGTAACTTTTCGACAATAGGGTGCAATTTCCGACAATTCTATCTAAGGAGTGCTCCGAGTTCTTTTTCAAGAGCCTCAATAATGTCGGTATATGCGGTAAGTATATCGGAATCCGTCAGAGTACGTTCCGGTGAGCGGAATACAAGGCTGTAAGCTACTGATTTCTTTGATTCGCCGATTTGAGCACCTGTATATACATCAAAAAGCGAATAGGATTCAATGAATTTTCCACCATTTTTCTTCAGAATTTTCTCAATGGAGCCGACAGGAATCCCCGCATCAAGTATAACGGCAATATCCCGGGTGATTCCCGGGAATTTCGGCATAGGTTTGTATGCACGTTTTTGTGTCGCGGCTTTGATAACGGCCTCAACTTCCAGAAGTAAAAGGACAGTCATTTCAGGGGCTTCAAAATTCTCAGCTGCCTGCGGGTGTACATATCCGATAAGTCCGCAGCTCCTGCCGTTAATGATAACAGATGCACAACGACCCGGATGTAGGTACGGAATATCCGATACGGGCTCAAATGCAGCATTTTTAATGCCGAGATTGGCACAGAGTTCTGTAACAACTCCCTTCATCCTATAAAAAGCATCCGGCTGCATCGGCAGTTCATCCAGATCATACGAAAATGCAGAGAGCATTCTCTTCTCTTCCGGAAGCTTTGCACTGTCTTCGTCGGGCAGGTATATATACGCAATTTCAAAGATCGATGCTTTGTTGACCGAGCGGCTGCTGTTTGTAGCAGCAATCCGAAGCATTGACGGAACCATAGAAGTACGCATAACGGAGAAATCTTCGCCGAGTGGATTGGAGATCACCAACTGACGCCTTTGGGGATCATCTGAAGAAAGCAAAATTTTATCCATTTCTTTGGGACTTTCAAATGAATAGGTAATAGCCTCATAAAACCCCTGCGCTACCAGAACATCCTTTATTTGTTCAACAGTTAATTGAGCGGGTGTACGTCCTCCGAGCGTTGTCTCTTTCCCTGACAAAAGTGTCGGTACGATACGATTGTATCCAAAAAACCTTGCCACTTCTTCTGCCAAATCAGCGTCACAGACCAGATCGGGCCTGAAGCCCGGAGCAGTGCATACCATGCTGCCGTCAACTTCACGGAATGTGCAGCCAAGCTTCTGTAATACATCTTTCATATACGACTCATCAATTTCCGTACCAAGAAACGCGTTGATTTTGTCAGGCTTAAACGCAATATGCACAGCTCTCTGCGGTGTCGGAAATACGTCGATAACACCCTTGCAGACACATCCGCAGTCTAATAGTTCAACAAGTTCACACGCACGGTTGAGGGCGCGAAGCGCATTATCCGGATCAAGACCCTTTTCATAACGGGAGGAGGCTTCCGTTCTAAGACCATTTTTGACAGCTGTCTGGCGGACGCTATATGCATCAAAAGTCGCAGATTCAAACAAAATGGCTTTGGTACCGGGCTTCACTTCAGAGTGTTCACTGCCCATGACTCCGGCTATTGCACACACTTTTTGTTCATCGGAAATGACCAGCATTGAGTTATTAAGGACTCTGTCTATACCGTCAAGCGTACGAACCTTCTCCTGATCACCGGCATTACGGACGATGATATGCCGGCCTGAAAGATATTCAAGGTCAAATGCATGCATCGGCTGGCCAAGTTCAAGGCAGACATAGTTTGTAATATCAACGATGTTGTTGATCGGACGCATACCGGCATCACGCAAACGACTCTGCATCCACTCCGGAGAGGGTTCAATATGAACATTCTCAATGACACGGGAGCAATAACGGTAACAAAGCGAAGGTGCAAGAATATCAATTTCTGCCAAATCCGCACTGCTGTGTGAACCTTTTTCCTTAACGGAAGGCACACACGGTGAGAATGCATTTCCAAGGGTTATAGCCGCTTCCCTTCCAAGACCTTCAATGGAAAAACAATCCGGGCGATTGGAAGTAATTTCAAAATCTATCGTCGCAAATCCCAACCCGAGGAATTTCCTGATATCCTGACCGACCGGGGTATTTTCCGGCATATGCCATAGTCCATTTTCAACAGCACCCGCAAAATCAGATGCCGTGTAACCCAGCTCCTGAATCGAACAGCACATTCCGCTGCTCTCTATGCCGCGAAGCTTGCCCTTCTTAATTGTTAATCCGCCGGGAAGTTTGGCTCCGGGAATTGCAACCGGACAAATCATACCTGCCGTAACATTGGGAGCTCCGCAAACAATTTGAAGTATTCCGCCGAGATCGGCGCTTCCCATGTAAACCTGGCAGACAACAAGATGATCCGAATCCTGATGCGGTACAAATGAAAGAATTTTTCCGGTGTATACACTTTGGATATCTTCACCGCTGGTAATAACGCCCTCCACTTTTGATCCGGAAAGAGTCATCATTTCGCAGAAATCATGTGTTGGAACATTAATATCCGTAAAATCTTTAAGCCACTCTAATGGTGCTTTCATGAGCAAAACCTCCTGCAGGCCTTATGGCCCGTTTGATTGGATTTCGGCAAAAATATTCAGCCGATGACGATATGGTTAAAACTGCTTTATTTAAACTGACTTAGGAAACGAATATCGTTTTCAAACAAATTGCGAATATCGTCTATTCCGAAACGACCCATTGCCGTTCGTTCCACACCAATACCAAATGCAAAACCGCTGTAAATTTCGGGATCAATACCGCAGCCGGCCAAAACTTCCGGATGAACCATGCCGGCGCCGAGCACTTCAACCCATCCTTCTCCCTTGCATACCCTGCATCCTTTTCCACCGCATGACCAACAGGTCAGATCAACTTCGCAGGAAGGTTCCGTAAAAGGGAAATGATGCGGACGCAGGCGAATCTTCGTGTTTTCTCCAAAAAGCTTATGTGCAAATAGCTGCAGTGAACCGACAAGATCACCCATAGTCACGCCCTTATCAACAACCAGTCCTTCGATCTGGTGAAAGATCGGGGAATGAGTACTGTCAAGTGCATCCGAACGGTATACCTTACCCGGGCAGACTACCTTAATCGGCGGCTTGGATGTTTCCATCACACGAACCTGAACCGGTGAGGTTTGCGTGCGCAGCAGTATATTTTCGGTAATATAGAATGTGTCCTGCGTATCACGGGCCGGGTGCCCCTGCGGCATTCTCAGTTTTTCAAAGTTATTATGATCAAACTCAACTTCCGGTCCCTCGGCGATTACATACCCAAGGCCTAAAAAGACTTCACAGATCTCATCAATCGCCTTATACATGGGGTGCCTGGCACCCATAACCACCGGTTTTGCCGGAAGTGTAACATCGATTGTCTGCACAGCCAGCAACTCTCCCTTTTCCTTTGCACGGATTTCGGACAGATGCTCTTCAAGCGCCATTTCCATTTCAGAACGAATATCATTCGCAAGCTGGCCAATGACAGGCCGTTCATCAGCTGACAACGAACCCATGCCGCGAAGAACTGCTGTGAGTTCGCCCTTTTTGCCCATAAACCGAACACGCAGCATGTCGGCCTCGGCAGAAGTATTGACTTCAGCAACTCTGGCTTTGAACTCCGTCTGTATAGACAGTAATGATGTTTTCAAATCACTCATTAGAAACCCTCCCGGAAATGTCGTACGTATTATTTACATAATCTTACATGAATCTGCAAGGAATGCATAGGTTGTCAGGCAAAAAGTAAATAAAAAGCCTTCCGTCCGGACTCGGACGGAAGGCTATACTCAAACCGGATTTTCCGCTAAAGTGCAGAAAAATGATCTGGAAGGATATCACCTATTTGTCACCCAACGCAATATCAAATGATATCATCGTAATTAATTGATGTAAAGTAGGGGTTGCTCTTCTTCTCTTTTCCAATTGTAGTTGATTGCCCATGCCCGGGAAAGACAATTACATCGTCAGGAAGCCGTGAAAGCAGCTTGATGGAGCGTATCATATCCGGCATACTTCCTCCCAAGTCAGTTCTGCCAATTGAACCGGCAAAAAGTGTATCGCCTGAAAATAGGTATCTTTTGTCTCCGGATCCTGTCTTCACAAGGAACAAGAGACACATAGAGCCATATGTATGTCCCGGAGTATGTATCACGGTTAATGAAAAGTCATCTTTTGTGTCAATTTCAAAGTCACTGGCTGTAAGGATATCCCCGTCATTAAGCCCGCCGATTGGCGGAGAAACCGATAATGCTTCAAAGAACAAAGAAGATCCATTCATATCCGCATCCATAATAGCTTTCT
>Ga0209429_10000598_pt1 | contig 23891 bp, 19 predicted proteins | sample BarGraNGADG00212_3_FD_184493 | JGI IMG/M metagenome (GOLD analysis project Ga0209429, IMG submission 184493) | Arctic peat soil microbial communities from Barrow, Alaska - Barrow Graham LP Ref core NGADG0004-212 (SPAdes) (version 2) | ecosystem: Environmental > Terrestrial > Soil > Wetlands >...
CGGGTATGACTCCTTGGAAGGCGCTTCGCGCCAAGGTATATTTACATACGCCCGGCGAATGTCGCCTCGACAAACACTTTCTCAGCCTGCGGGGCACCCTGCGGGTGCTAAGGAATTTTAATCGGCGAGGTATTTTCGCATTGCGTCACGCAGAAATACTGCACTGCCTGGTGCTATCTGGTCATAATATGCAGTAAATCTCGGATCGCACACATAACCTTCCGTAAGTGCCAGATGGTTCTCTTTGGAATATTTAGTCCAGTAATACATGAGCCACTTTTTGTGGAGTTCACAGGCTTTCTGTGCAAGTACACTTGTCGGATCCCCTTGTTCACATGCTGCCTTAAGGGTCTCATTAAGTTCTGCCGTCAAGGCTTCGAGTCGTATATGATCTTCCTTGCCCATTTTCTTAAGTTTGTCATTCGAACTGTCAACAGCAGCATCTCCGTAGCGGCTTCGAATCTCCTTTCCGTATTTCTTTTCATTCTCATCAATCATTTTCTGTGATAATCCTTCGAATTTTTCACTGTCTGTCATTGTTGTTCTCCCTTCCTGCATTTCAATTGTTTTCTCAACATTAGCTAATAATCTGTCGAGTTGTTTTTTCCTGTCCAGCAGAAGACTTCGGTGTTCCCGAAGCGCCTGTCCGCTTTCAAATGTATCTGATGTGAGTATGCCGCGGATAGCAGCAAGACTCATGCCCAGTTCCCTGAAGAAGAGAATAATCTGAAGCCGGTCTACCTGCACTTGTCCATAGATCCGATAACCGGATGAGTTGATCCGTTGAGGAGCAAGAAGTCCGAACGACTCATAATAGCGAAGTGTCCTCGTTGATATTCCTGCAAGATCAGCCATTTTCCGTATCGTATATTCCACTTTTCCACCTCCTGTATTTTTATTGTAAACCTTTACGCAACGTCAATGTCAAGCAAGAATATTACACATATTTGCAGCTGCAAAAAGGACAGGCCGCAAAATACAGTATTTTGCGGCCTGTCCTTTTGAAAAATCCATTGAAATGAATGTTACGCTGCCGGAGTTGGTGAAGCTGTACCGGTAATCATGGAAAGAGGCGGGAGCTTAACTATGTCACCTGCTTTAGGTACATACTCTGCCGGCAGTCCGTTATATGTCATTATTATGCTGATGCGGGGATCCGAGTTGGATTCCAGCGGAATCTGATAGGCATAATAGAACAAGTCCCACCACGTTCTGCGTCCTGTGTCATCAGAGAAGTAGAATACGGAAACCGGTGCGACTGTTGTGCCGGGAGCCGTGGTCTGTGAGGGATCCGTGGCAGCTGTTGTCGCCCCCCCTGGTGTGGTTGATGCCGCACCGGTAGGTGTAACAGATATTGCTATCGAGGGCGCGGTAGTTGATACAGTAGGTGTTTTTGTCTTATTATTGCCGTAAACGAGTGCAATGATAAGAATTATCAGGCAAATTGCACTGACACCGACAAGTACTGCAACCCATAGCTTGTTGCGTTTGTATGCGTTGTCCGTATCACCATAATCAAAACCCTTCTCCTGATCAAACATATCCTGCGAGGGGCGCTGCTGTTGGCTCATTCGCGGGCGCGGTGACTGCGGGACTGGCTGCCCCGGACGACTCTGCGCGGGAGGCGCGGAACGCATCTCTTTGGTGGTCCCGTATGAAGGAACCGTTTGCTGCGGAGGTGTATAGGAATAGCTCCTGTTTGCAGGACCTGCACTTGGCGGCAGATCTTTTCTCATATCGGAGTCATCATCATCCAGGGAATAGGATCCGCGGGCGTATACACCTGCATTGTCATATCCTTTGGGTGTAAAACTGTTGGTCGGATAAGTCGGAGGAGAATATGTCGGCGCATCATACAGCGGCATGTCAGGGATATCATTAATATGAGTAGCTGCAGGTGCCGTGGGCTCTTTGGACTCGAAAGGAATATAGTATGCTCCGCCTGCAGAGACGTCCTCATCAGCTTCCGGCTGTACCGGCAAAGTATGATCTCCAAAAACCAGAGGTTCCCCCTCTTCTTCTTCAGATACATCTGAAATATACTGGGGAGCATTGACTGTACCCATTCCAAAAGATTCTGATTGATCGGAGGAATAATCTTCTGAATCATCCGCAGATTTAAGGTTCTTCACATCATCCTCATATTCTGTCTTAACAAAGCCGCCCTCGTCTGTAACAGATTCATTCTCTGTAACCGGTTCGCCAAATGGCTCAAGAGATTCATCCTGAAAATGAATCGGATCCTTTGGGCCGTCCGGTTGAACGGGCTCCTCTGCAAGAGGCCGTACATAAGGATTCGTGACATCGTTTCCGAAATACAAAGGCTCTTCCGTCACGGGTGCCGCAAGCGGGGTTGGAATGGATGCAGCTGCAAACGGTGCCGTCTTGGCGATGGGAATCTCTATGGCTTCATCATCAACTTCATTATAGGATTGCTGACGGTTCTTCTTGCCCAAACCGAAGAGACCTGTTTTTTCCTGCGCCGATACTGTCTCAACAAACGAAATCAGAAATTGAAGAGGCACACCGGGCAGCTTTGCGGCTGCCTCAGTAATGACGGTACCTGCAGCATCACACTGATCCTCTGCATCATAAAGAATACGCAGGATTTCCTGCTGTCCGAGAGCATCATATACTTCCCTGTTACAGAGAATGATACAGTCGTCCATCTTAAGCTGTGCAATATTGGAGCACAGCGCAGTTGCTGTCTTTGTCGCGCAGTAATTATAAAAATTATCGACTTTCTGCCTCTGCGTATTCACCGGCTCTATCTGAAGATCAGTAGCCGTAAGCGGGAACAGTGTATCGTCCCGATAGAGGAAAGCGAGTCCCCTGCCCATTGTAATCGCAAATGCTTCCGAGTCCTTAACAAGCAGACCGGCAAAAAAAGGTGATCTCGTATTGTCTGCCTGAAGCTTCATCCTGCCTGTCACAGCAACTGCTGTGTTGACCAGGTCTCCTATTTCATCATCCAGTGCTTTTCTGCCTGTTTTGATCTCGTTATAAAGCTTGCGCAGGGGAGCCTCGAAAACCTGCTCCGCTCCGGGATCTCTTCCAGGAACCGTCGAATGAGAAAACACAGAGAAGAAAAAGCCCCTGTCCTCCTTATCAACCGTGATATCTGCCGCTCTGGCTTCCCTTTTGCCGGAAAGTCGACCATCAAGATAGAATGCATCCATCAAATCCGATGCCGGATAATACCTGGCGGTTACGGTAGAAGCAAGACGTGTCAATTTAGCCATAACAAGAGCCTCCAGTCCATTCATAATGCTATCAAAATGCCATTTTGCAGCGATTGTATGCGTTACTAATAGCGGCTGTGTGTGTTGCTAATTCAGAAAGTATTTAATTTATTATACCATAATGAAATTTATGACAACTGCAAATGTCGAGAAAACACACTATTCTTGTTCGGTTTCTATGTAAACTTTCATGTATTTGTCGATAATCGGGAATGGTGCGGGACCAATATCAAGATAAGCTTTGTGAATTTCATCAAGCGATACCGAGCTGCCAAGTTCGTCCTGTGCATTTGACATGATTTCACTTACATTCAAGTGTCCGATACAGTACGGCATGTAGTAGCAAGGGATCTCAACAGCCATATCATAGCAATAGTCCGCGAATTCCTGCATGTCCAGATTGTATTCGGCCAGATAGTCATATACATCCTGCCTGTTCCATCCTTCAGAGTTGACACCGATATCAACTCTTGCCGGAAACAACAGATTAAAGACTTCATTCTCTGCAGCGACATATGATACGAGCGTCTGATCATAATCCGAATTGGACATAACGTATCCCGCCGCATATTCAGCCCAGCCCTCGGAGTATCCGATAAAGCTCGCCGAACGCTGGTAGTAACTGGCTATGTTCTGTGCATGATAAACAGATTCATACAAATGTCCGGGATAGCCTTCATGTGCGATTGTTTCCAATAGGTTCGGGTAGTCCGCAAGAGATGCGGTATTGGTCACAATAATATTGTCTGTCGGATCATCAATTGTGCACGAAAGGTAAGCGGCCGGGCTGAAGAAATCTTCGAGGGCCGCCGGGACGGCTTCAAGTGTCACGTTATGATCCATAATCGCAGGAAAATCGTCTTTAATAGCCGCCTCGCAGTAATCAAGATTCTCCTGTACGGTACCTTCACTGAAATCATAGGAATTATATGCATCTTCAAAACTGCTGTCGGTGGGTGCAGCCAGGATCAAATCAATATCACCTGAAAGTTTATTCTCTATCTGCTTTGTTGCGGATGTAACCGAAGCATCGGAACTTGTCGTTGATTTCAAAAGAAGTGCGTAGTAATCTTTGCCGTCAGGAAGATTACACAAACCGCCGTCATTCTCGCCCGTGCCTAACAGATCGGTAAATCCGTCTATCAGAAGCTGATATGCAGGGAATACATGTTCGTCCAGTACGGATTGATTCTTATCTATATAATCCGTCTTCTCGGCATCAGTCAGGCCGGTTACCTTGTCAAGACGATCGGCAAAACTTGATATAAGAAAATGATCTTCTTTGTCTTTCAGAAACGAATCACACGAATCAATGATTTTCTGCAGATTTACATCCGATGCACCCATGCCCTGATCTGCGCGTTCAATTTCAAAATCCATCATATCGCCATAATATCTGTCAAGATCGGCAAGAAGCAGGAGGTACTGATCTATATCTGCCTTGCTTTCAAATGAATACTCGGAAAGGACAAGCGGAAGCTCGGTCTGAATGCCTGTTATGGAATTGAAGGAGGAGCCGTAATAATAATAATCCTGATACGCAAGCGCTTCATTCAAGTCATATTCAATCACGTCATACGTGATCTTTTCCTGTTCAGACAGTTTGGTATAGTTAATTTTGGCGAGCTTTTCCTGATATGCAGTGAATTTTGCATAGGTCTCGTCCGATTTCTCCTGGGAGACATCGCCGAGGGACACCTCCGGAGCCGTAATGCCCAGGGCGGCCGGATCCTTAACGGAAAAATGCAGGCTGAGAGTGTCAGATGTGACGCTGTCAGTAAACATGCTGAAATCAAGATCCTTGAGTGCCTGTGTGCCGGCATCCAGTTTGTGCGGAAGCTTAATACACGCAGCAGATACTGCTGCTGTCAGGATAAGTAACATGATTACGATGGAAGTGCGTCTGCCTCGCATGGCGTGCATCGATTTAATTTTCACGAAATTTCCTCCTTGATTATATGCCGATATTCGAATACTGTTTCCTGGAATCGCCGAAAGAAAGACCATGCTTTGTCAATAATTATTCTGATTCATTCATATAATTCTTTCATAAAAATGTGAGCATATATATCATACTACATTTTCCAATCAGGTAGATTTTTGAATGTAAATGTTCATATATTTTTCAATTATAGAAAATGGCGCAGGTCCGATATCAAGATAATTTATTGCCTCCTTATCCGCACGCGCAATTTGCGGAACGTATTTTCGAATTGTTAAGGAAACATTCATTTCTCTAATGACAAAAAATCGCGGCAGAATGATATACTGTTCTCAAAATATACAAGGATTACTTACATAATACTACATTTCTAAAAGTATTAGGCTGTTGTCATGTGTAGATATAATGAACACATTTTCAATCAGGCACATATTATCGCAGCTGTGTGGTAATAAGCGGAAAAGAGGTCTGTAAATGAGATCTATGTTTGTCCTTTTCCGTTGGGAATGCCGGCGGATTCTTTCGAACTGGCGGCAGACTATGGCTATTTTTCTGGTCCCTTCCCTGGTTCTTCTTCTAGCCCTTTATTTATTCCCTGTACTGGTCAATTACCTTTCCACGGGAAATGTCGGGAAGGCTTCCGTCGTTCTGGTTTCACCGGATAACAATATGCTTTCCTTTATTGAATCGGATTCATATGCCGTTACATATTCGTACAGGATCTGGTCCTCCGATATGTATTCCGATGCACTTGCAGACAACAGTGCTGCCGGCATAACCGCCGACGGCGGAATTATTGTGGTATTCCACTCTGCCGGCATCCTGCCGTCAGGTACAGCATCCGGCGGCGTACCGGCGGGTGACGGCACGCAGTCGGGTGACGGCACGATCCCTTTCCCCGAAGCCGTCGACAGCTATTTTGCAGCATTGTTAAAAGGGGCGGACGGCGCCGCAACGACGGCGGCCGTTTCCGTTTATTCAGACAGCAATATTATTATGTCCCAGACCATGGCCTATCAGTTTGAGCAGGATGTTCTGCCGAGATATAAGGATTATCTCATTAAAGCGGCTGGTAATTCCTTCTATTCCAAAGGCGGAGGAGCTCCGTTTCTCATTGATAATTTCAATCCATATACAAAACTTATGGTGTATCGCAGCCAAGCAAACGCAATGGGTGCCTGGGTCATTCCGGGGATCCTTATTCTGCTTCTATATTATTGCGTGTATTCGCTTTCCGGCGATATCCTCGCTTCAGACCGGGACCGGGGATTCCTGTCGAAGCTGATACTCACCCCCCTTACTACCCGCGGACTTCTTTGGGGCAAGGCGCTCGCCGTTATCGGCATAGCTGCCTTGACATCTGTTATTACCCTTCTGGTACTCCTTTTATCTTCGTGGGCAAACAGGAGCAATAATCCGCTCTCCCTTATCCCTTTCGGACTTCTGCTGACCCCCGTCCAGTTTGCTTTCATTATGGCATCGGTCCTGTGTGCCGCAACCGTGATGACACTGATCTGTTTTAAAGTAATCGTCGACTTGCGGAATATGCAGGATATCACGCTGAATCTCCAGCTGCCTCTTCTTCTCTTTCTTATCGATTTTTTCCTGCAGCTTTTCCGTGGGTCTCCGGCCTATCCGGCGGAGTATTTCATCCCCGTCCACAATAATCTCCTGCTGATTCACGATATCATGGCAGATACGGCTGATATTTCACGTTTTATAATCACTATTGCTGTGAATTTCCTGACGGCTGTCCTTCTGTACAGGGGTATAACGCGCACTTTCGAACAGGAATCCGGCAAAACAGATAATCGGGCTAAAAACCGCAGGAGGGTTCTATGATACAGGTTGTACATGTGACAAAAAAATATCAGAATGCTGTCAATGTAGTTGAAGATGTAAGCTTTACCGTTCAGGAAGGGCAGATTTTCGGCCTTCTCGGGCCAAACGGAGCCGGCAAGACGACGCTCATGCAGATGATTTCCACCCTGCTCCTGCCCACAAGCGGGGATATTATGATTTACGGGATGAATACAAGGGATCAGGCGCGCGATATCCGGAAGAAGATCGGTTTTCTGACATCGGAAGTGAAACTCGATCCTTTTTCAACACCCGATAAGCTTTTTTCTTTTTTTGGAGAGCTCTATCAGCTCGACCGCAGTCTTGTCGAGCAGAGAAAAGAAGAGAGCTTTTCGCGGTTTGACATCGGTCCTTTTGCCAGAAAGAAAATCATCGAACTGTCTACCGGTATGCGGCAGAAAATATCGATTGCAATAAGCCTGATACACAATCCGCCCGTCATAATTTTTGATGAACCTACCAACGGTCTGGATATACTGACTGCACATCAGGTAACCGGCTATCTGAAGGAACTACGGGACAACGGCCATATTGTCCTATTATCGACACATATATTTTCCGTCGCTCAGGATCTCTGTGACGAGCTCGCAGTCATGGTCGACGGTCATATTGTTGCACAGGGGAGTGTTTCTTCCCTGATAGAGACTACCGGCACAGGAACATTTGAAGAAGCCTTTTTCCGTCTGTATACGCAAAATCATAAAGAGTAAGGGGATTTCATGCGAAGAGTGATATGGGCTGTCGCCCGGAGAAGTTTTGCCAAAGGAACACGCCTTAAGACACAAATGTCGAAGGTGACACTTTGGGTATGCCTTTTCTTTATTTTCTGCTTTGTCATGAATGTCATAAGCTTTGTCTTTCCCTTTTATGTGTTTCCGGAGGAATCCAGCGGGATCATCCTTCTGGTCAATTCCCCGGATTCCTTTGAGACTTTTCTCGGGCAAAAATATTCCATCCATCCTGAAGTTCTTCAGTCTTCTTTAATCCGCGAAAAAAGCGGCGCCTATTATGATTTTCCGACCTATCAGCAGAAACTGTCCGAAGACCGTGCGGATCTGGTCATCGTGTTCCCGGAAGATTTTGACGTACAGATCGCCGGTCTTTCGGGCGAGAACCGGCCGCAGATTCTCACCTATTATGATCCGTCCGATGAGAATTCAAAATCTATGCATGACATGGCAGTTAGCAGTCTTCTTGCGCCTTACGGGGATACACTCCAGAAAGAGTACGGACGTGTGTCGGCCAGTGCACCGGTTTTTGAAGTATTGCAGAAGGATCTAAGTATGAACCGGACCGGTGACAGCCCCGGGGGACTCAGCCGGGTCATTACACTTATGTTCCTGCCGCTTATTCTTTTTATCGCAATCATGTACGCCTGCATGGAAGCCGGAATGGCTTCTGTTGCAGGTGAAAAGGAACGCGGGACATTTGCTGCTATTCTTTTGACACCGGCCAGACGCAGCGATATTGTGTTGGGAAACACTCTCGGAATTCTTATGCGCGCCATGCTCCCTGCGGTTATTATGATTTTTCTTTTCACTGCCGTCTTTGGATTTTTTCATATCGGGACACTTCTGTATCTGCTGATTCTATGCCTGTCGCTTTCTCTTCTTATGGCATCTCTCGTACTGATTATCTCCATAATGAACAGGAGCATACTGGCGGCTCAGGCAAGTTTTCTTCCTATCTTCTTCATCCTTCTTATTGTTTGCATTACATCCATGCAAAATGAAGGAACTCCGGGGCTGCTGTCCTACCTTCTTCCGTTTTACGGTCATTATTACGGAATCTCAGCAGCCCTTGACGGTACGTATTCCACCGGGAATCTTTGCGGTCTTTGCGGGATATGTATTGCAGTGACGGTCCTTCTTCTGCTTGCTGCAGACAAACTTCTTCACACCGAGCGGTTTACTGCAAGCGTTGATGACAATCAGGATGCCAGAAAAGAGAACATGCGCAGGGATAAGGACCGGATCATGATTCAAAAAGCATCCAGGGTCCCGAAAAATACGGTTTTTGGTTTTCATGCCACAAAATCGAGCCCCGCTCCGCGGCTGCTGATACATCACGTTCTGCTGCCCCTTTATATTCTGTCTCCGTTTCAGATTCTGGCGCTTATTACTCCTTTCCTTATGTATCTGAGGACGGATGCAGCGACGGCTTTCTTTACCGGGCTCTCCCGTTCCGATGGAAGTCTCTTTATCCCTGCATCAATCATTATGAATCTGCTGTCTGATCTCATGCGGACCAAATCCTTTGTATTTGCCATGGGTGTAAGTTACGTGCTTGTTATCGCTGTCTATATTCTGATCATCCGTATCATTGAAAAGCAGCCCCTGTCGTCAATAGGTCTTCCATGTGCGGGCACATCCGGACGAAGGAGGGCACTTGCATCCTATATCCGGGGGCTGGCCATCGGCTTTGGCATGATGCTTTTCGTGTTTCTGATTCTGCTGATTAGCGGACAGGTCCGCCTGACCGGTATCGGTCTCTCTCCTTCCGCTTTCGCTCTATTCCTGGTCTATATTCTTATGTGGATTCCGCAGGGAGCCGCAGAAGAGATTATGTTCCGCGGTTATATGCTGCCGCGGCTAAGCGCACGGTTCGGCCGCGCTGCAGCTGTGTTTTTCACTTCACTTTCATTTAGTATTCTTCATATCGGGAATGCAGGTTTCTCGCCTATCGCTTTTCTGAATCTTATGTTGATTGCCGTGTTTTTTGCACTCCTTGCCCTCTCAACGGAGGAAATCTGGACCGTCTGTGCCGCGCACTCAATCTGGAATTTTGCACAGGGTAATCTGTTCGGACTGGAGGTAAGCGGCACGCAGAGTTCGGCACGGCTGATTCAGACCCAATACGCTCCTGACAGTATTTCCTATCTGACAGGAGGGAGTTTCGGCCCCGAAGGCGGACTCATTGTAACCGGCGTGATTGTGCTTTGCCTGTTGATTTTGCTTTTCATCCGGCATAAACTGAACAGGACAATTTTAGCTGGTCCAAAGGAGAATATTCATGCTGACAAAACTTCCTGAATCAGAAGACATATATCCGATCATCGATATTCACGCTCATGTTTTCCCTCCGAAAATTCTTGACCGTGCTGTGGAATCCATCAGTCATTTTTATGATCTCAGCATGCACAGGGACGGATCCCTTACCACTCTGCTTACCGAAAATGAAAAAGCAGGCATAGCCTGCTCTGTTGTTTTCACGACGGCGACATCAATAAGGCAGGTTCCGTCAATCCATTCTTTCATTCAAAAACTGCAGGATACTTCAAACGGCCGCCTTATGGGGTTCGGAACACTCCACCCCGCCATGTCTGTTTTGGAGATCGAAGCGGAAGTTGATCATATAATGGCTTTGGGACTTCACGGGATCAAGCTGCACCCGGATTTCCAGAGGATCCCTGCCGATTCAAAGGCTGTTTTTTCGATGGCACGGGCCGCTGCAGGAAGGCTTCCCATCCTGATTCATGCAGGTGATTACCGGTTCTCTTACTCTCATCCTGAACAGATCAGGAAACTTGCTGTTGCATTTCCTGATCTGAAAATCATCGCCGCCCATTTCGGCGGCTGGAGTGAATGGCACAAGGCACCGGATGCACTCGCCGGTCTCCCCAATGTATTTGTGGACACCTCAAGTTCCCTCGATTTTATGTCTCCGGAAAAAGCGACGGAACTGATATATAAATATGGCACGGATCATGTCCTCTTTGGCACCGATTACCCTATGTGGGGCGCCGCGGAGGAGCTTGCTCGTTTTGGCAGACTCAAACTGACCAAAGCAGATCGCCGGCAGATCCTTTATACCAATGCTGCCGCACTTCTTTCATTTTCTTCCTTTTCAAGCTTAACGTAATCAATCTTTCCGACAAGCGTCTCCGGAAGGGAATCCCTGAATTCAATTGAAGCAGGACGCGCATAGGGGATCAGCTTCTCCGTGCAGGCAGCAATAATATCTTCTTTGACTTTCGTCAGATCTATTTCGGAATTCTTTCCGGATGCAACGACAATTGCCTTGACGACATGCATGCGGTACGGATCCGGCACGGCGATCACACATACGGCATCAACACCGGCAGCACTTGAGATGACTGCCTCTATCTGAGAGGGAAAAACAGGAATTCCGGATACTTTGATAATCCGTTTGAGACGCTGTGTGAAATGAAAGAATCCATCTTCATCCATAAACCCGTAGTCTCCGGTATGAACCCACATGAGTCCGTCATCATGCAGCTGGACTGCCTCGGCTGTTCCTTCGGGGTCCCCGAGGTATCCAAGCATCAACGTAGGCCCTGTAACACAGATCTCTCCGTGCATGCCGACGGCGATTTCCGTATGGGTATTGGGCTCGATAACTTTCATATTCATATCCGGCAGCGGCAGACCAACGGATTCCCTTTTGCATTTTACTTCCGGATTAACACAGCATACCGTAACTGTTTCTGTCAGACCGTACCCTTCGCGCAGGGAAATCTTCGATCCGCGCTCATGAATGAATGATTCAAACCGATCCTTAAGGTCCGGGGAAAGTGAATCCCCGCCGCAGAAGCAGCATCGAAGGAAGGATAGATCCGCCTTTTCCAGGAGGGTACTCTTGAGAATACCTTCATACAAAGTCGGTACGGCTGCTATGAAGGAAGGACGCTGCTTCAGAATCACCTTTGCCAGGGAATCCGGGGTGAATAAAGGTACAAGTATTGAAGTAATGGCGTTGCACATCATCGTATGCATGCCCATGCACAGTCCAAATCCATGAAACAGCGGCAATATGGTAACCATTGACACTTCCGGCGGCCGTCCTGTCTCGAAGGGATCGGGAATGTTGACAATCTGCGGACCCTGTACGGCAAGGACGTTCAAATTAAGGGATGACAGTACAATCGTCTTGGGGGTTCCCGTAGTACCGCCGCTATGAAGATACACGGCAGGGGCTCCGGGCTCAAGCGGCCGCTGATAGCGAAAAGATGACGCCAGACTCTCCGACGCATATCGGGCGGAAAGTCCTATCTTCTGCAGCTCACGCCAGGTCAGATATTTCTTATCCCTGGGATTTTTGGGAATCTTTCTTCCCTTGGTCAGAAAGAAGCCTACCGTCTTTGCAGGAGAAAGATAGTCATCGATCGCGGCTGTAATGACGTGCTTTATTGGAATCTGCGAGAGCATTTTAATATGTTTCGGCAAAAATGCATTGAGGATTATGAGGTACTCACTTCGTGCTGATGTCATGAATTCCTTCAGTTCAAAAGGCGGCGTCTTAGGATGCACCATATTGGCAATCACGCCAAGCTTGTTAACCGCATAGAAGAAAATAACAGCCTGCGGAACATTCGGCAGGCAGATTGTTGCAACATCCCCGGTCCTGAGTCCCAGTTCCTTAAGTGCAAGGGCAGCCGCATCAATTTGAAAAAGAAGGGAGCGGAAAGAAATATTCCGGCCTTCAAAAGAGATGGCCGGTGTACGGGGGAAGTTGCTTTCTGTTCTGGCCAGCATTTCATACAATGTCTTATCCGGATAGGTCAATGATTCTTTCATTCCGGGGTCATATTGCATCGTCCAAGCTTTTTCCATGATTTACTCGCTCCCTGGCACGGCCGTCTTCGACAGTGCTTTTATTATTCTAAGCCATTCCCGGCGATATGTGAACTAACTATTTCCATAAATTGTAAAATGATTTTCAGATACATTGCCTGATACAGATGATATAATTATTTGAAATATGGTTATTCTCTTGTTGATTTTGCAAAAAATCATTTTATGAAAATGGAGTATGAAACCATGGCAAAAAGCAGATCTGTCTATGTATGCAATGCCTGCGGGTATGAGACCTCCGGATGGATGGGGAAATGCCCCTCCTGTCAGACATGGAACTCACTGATTGAAGAACGTGTGGCCGTAAATTCCGCAGCGCCTGCGAAGCCTTCCATGCGCCAGAGTTGGGTCGGCAGCAATGAAGTGGTCCCTCTTTCTGATGTATCAGAAAATGAGAATCCACGTTATACATCAGGACTTAAAGAACTGGACCGTGTTCTGGGCGGCGGATTTGTTTCCGGCTCCCTGGTGCTTATCGGAGGAGATCCCGGTATTGGAAAGTCAACTCTCCTTCTGCAGGTCAGTCATCTGGCTAAGACAAAAGGCAATGTACTGTACGTCTCCGGCGAAGAATCCAAGACCCAGATCAGGCTCCGTGCCACCAGATTGGGTATTGATACGGATCATATAACTGTATGCACACAGACGTCTTTTGAGGAAGTATCTCAGACAATTTCCGAAATCAAGCCATCCCTGTGCATTATTGATTCAATCCAGACGCTTTTTTCCGAGGAACTTACCTCTGCCCCCGGCAGTGTAAGTCAGGTACGGGAAGTTACGGCAGGTCTCTTACGGCTCGCAAAGGATCTTCTGATTACTATAGTCCTGGTCGGACATGTTACCAAAGACGGCGCACTAGCCGGTCCCCGAGTACTTGAACATATGGTTGATACCGTGATCTATTTCGAAGGCGAGAACAGCAGTCCCTTCCGGATGCTGCGCGCCGTCAAGAACCGGTTTGGCGCAACGGGCGAACTTGCTTTCTTTGAAATGACGGACGCAGGCCTGACCGAGGTTGAGAATGCATCGACACTGCTTTTGTCCGGACGGCCGATTCAAGTTCCCGGATCTGTTGTAACCGCATGTATGGAAGGTACACGTCCCATACTTGTTGAAATCCAGGCACTTATGAATCCATCCAATTACTCCGTTCCCCAACGCATGGCACAGGGACTTGACCGAGGACGGATAGGAATGCTGTTAGCCGTACTGGAGAAGAAATTCTCGGCAGGCGTCAATAACATGGATGCCTATATCAACGTGGTCGGCGGACTCAAAGTATCCGAGACAGCCTGTGATCTTGCCATCCTAGCCGCCGTTTATTCCGCACTCAAAGACCGCCCCGTCCGTCCCAATACTCTTGTTATCGGCGAAGTCGGGCTGACAGGTGAAATTCGTCCGGTCGCAGATATTGAGCGCCGCATTATTGAGGCTGCACGCCTTGGTTTTACTTCCTGCATCCTGCCGGGCAGCAACAAAGCGGGCCTGGACCGCATTACCCGTCAGAGAGGCACGATAAAGCCCGGCATACTGAGCAGCTTACAAAATGATCCGTCAGCCAGAACACAGGGCGCCGTGCATGACAGCGCACAAAGCGTCCTGCCGGTTTATCCTGTCTTTCCGGAACTCATTTACGCCGATACCCTCTCAGAAGCTATGGATGTCCTTTTCGTTGATGAACATTCAGGCGGCTTGAACAGAGGCGCCAAATGACGGTTTCTGCAGAGAGAGAGAATTCTGGCCGCCTGTACGTTATCATTCCGGCGGCCGGCCGAAGCCGGCGCATGGGAGGTACGTCGAGCAAGCAATTTACTGCTGTAGGCGGTATCCCTATCCTGGCCCGTACCCTCCTGGCTCTTGAACATTTTTGTGCAGAGCAGAAGGCGGCAGGACCGTTCTCACTGCACGGGATACTTATCACCTCCCCTGAGTCCATAGAAGAAGCAGGAGAACTTTGCAGCAAATTCAATATTTCATTCGTTGAAGATATTATTACGGGCGGCCTCACAAGACAGGAATCCGTCTGGAATGGAATAACCGCCTTACAGACGCTCCGTCACCCGCCGGAAGCGCAGGATATTGTCTTTATTCACGATGGGGCACGCTGTTTTGTTGATTCCGGTACACTCGCCCGCTGTCTTTCAGGTGCCAGGGAACATGGTGTCTGTGCAGCAGCCATGCCTGTGAAAGACACGATTAAGCAGGTTGATTCCGATATACACCGCCAGGTCATTGCAACACCTGACAGGTCAACTCTATACGCTATTCAGACACCGCAGGCTTTTACCTATCCGCTTCTTTTGGAATCCTACACAGCCGGGCAAAAAGAAAAACGAGCCGCCACCGATGATACTTCCCTCGCGGAAATGATCGGCCTTCCCGTTTATCTTGTTGAAGGTTCCTATTCCAATATAAAAATTACGACGCCTGAGGATCTTATGTGGGCAGAACTTCTGAAAAATCACCAAAAGTTCGTCTTGCCGTAATACTGCAGAGCACCATGATTCCTTCGCCTTTTCCAAAAGCACTCAATCCCTCGCCCGAGGTAACTGTTATCCCGACTGCACGCGGGGCAATCCGCAGCATCCCGGCTATACTGAGTCGAATGTTCTCAATATGACCGGACAGTCTGGGTGTTTTGCATTCAATTGAGAATGAGACGTGGGTAATTGTCTGATCAGTCAGGGAATTCAGGGCCAACTCAAGATATTTGCGGCTGTCTTTGATTCCCTTGTCAAGACAAAGCTTATCCGCAGTTTCTCCGAGGATATTCACACAGGTAATGCCGGATACTGCATTTGTCAGTGCGTGCAGCATCACATCCCCGTCACTGTTTGCCAGAAGCGGACGCCCCTGTGAAATAATACAGCCGCCCAGAATGAGCTGCTGATTGTCGCCTGGGTTCAACGGTTTTCCTTCATCATCGACCTGTACAAACCGGTGACTGTCCTGGCCGACTGCATTAATATAATCATACATGATCATAGCAAGCCTCCTTTGAAACCCTGCTTAACCGTCCTTTTCAGGAAATACCGCTGTTATCCTTTATCCATTTCTCCAGATCTCCGGCGGTCCATGTTTTCCCGTCATAGCTGGAAAAGGAAGCTGTCCACGAGCCATTATCCAATATGATAAAATCCGGTAATGCTTCTATCTCAAAATGCGATGTGATATCCGTTTCCTGCTGGGCATCGACGGATACGAACAAAATCCTGCCGTGATAATCTTCTGCAAGCTGTTCAACACTGGCTGTAATCCCACTTTTATCTGATTCCAGTCCTGCATAGAAATATAAGCATACCGGAACAGGGGAATAAGCGATCATTTTGTCGTAGTCTGTTACCTGCCGGTACAGGATGCCTTCGCCCTCACCGTCGAGGTCTTCATATACCATCGCGGAAATGGACGAATTATATGAGTACTCCCCCAGATAAGCAGACACATCCACTGCAGGATTCTTTGAGCCGCACGAGCACAGGAGAATCACGCCGGCAAGAAGAACGGCGGCAGGGAAGCAAATGGAAAATCCCGCGAACTTGGTTTTTTCAGGCAGCATGATGCTCTTCTCCTTATCGTCCGGAATACGTGTACTATTTCTTTTCGATGAAATCCGCAATAAACCGCACTGTGTTATCCAGCATGTCCGTTGAGATCTTCTCAATATCACCCGAGTCAACCAGCTTTGTTACATAGGGGTCGACAGGAACCTTGTCAAAGACCGGTACATTCATCTCAGCCGCGGCCTTTTCTACGCCGCCCTCGCCAAAAATCAGTTGCTTCTCCCCGCAGTGTGAACAGATAATATAACTCATATTCTCAACAAATCCCAGGATATGGACATTCATCATCAGGGCCATGTTCCGGGCCTTATTTACAATCATAGAAACAAGATCCTGCGGTGTTGATACCAGAATAATGCCGTCCAGCGGGATAGACTGAAAAATGGTAAGCGGAACGTCCCCCGTGCCGGGAGGCATATCAATAAGGAGCACGTCAAGCTCTTTCCATATGACATCCGTCCAGAACTGCTTTACAACACCTGCTATGACAGGGCCGCGCCAGAGAACCGGCGCTTCCTGATTCTCCACAAGAAGATTCACTGACACGACCTGAATCCCCGAGTGGGAAACAGCGGGAAGAATGCCTTCCTGACTTCCTTTGAGCTGGCCTGTCAGTCCGAAAGCTTTCGGGATGGATGGTCCTGTGACATCCGCATCAAGAATTCCAACTTTATATCCGTCACGCGCAAGCTTGGCTGCGATGACTGAGGTTACCAGTGATTTACCGACGCCGCCCTTGCCGCTGCATATTCCAATTACTTTTTTGATACTTGATTCGTCGTGCAGCTTCTCGAGTAAAGAAGCCGGTCCCTGATCTTTATCACTCGGGCAGCTCCCTGAAGATGCCGACCCGCATGAATCTTTTGTTTTACAGCTATCACATGAAGACATAATATTCCTCCAATTGTCTCTGCATTCATTATAATTACTGCCAAATATATACATGTTGTCCGTCTGAAACGCAGTAATCCCGTCTATTTTATCACTAAAATCGGGCGCATGCGAAAACTGCAGGCCATTTGAGCGATCAGGATTCCTTGCTCTTCTGAGACCTCATAATCCAATAACCTGCTTCCTTCACCATAAGCTCACAGTTCCCGAAAAGTTCCTGCATATGTGTGAAAGTTGATGGTGATCCCTGCTTCTTCTGCAGAACCACATAAAGGAAACCTCCAGGAAGCAACTGCTCGAATGCACCGTCATAAAAAGCAAATACTGTTTTCTTACCGGCACGCACCGGCGGATTAGTCATCACGACATCAAAGCCGCCTTCAATATTTGCCCATCCGTCTGACGGAACGATCGTAACAAACGGACTGTGATTTGTTTTGGCATTTTCCTGCGTAAGAGCAAGAGCCCGCTGGTTGATGTCCGCCATAACAACATCCATCGCAGGAAAAACCCGTTTCATAGTAATACCAATCACACCGTAACCGCAGCCGAGATCGAGAAGCCGCCCTTTTTTGATACATCGTGTGTGGAGATCCAGAATTGCCGTATCCAGCAATAATTTCGTACCGAAATCCACCTGTTTTTTGGAAAAAACATCGGAATCCGATGTGAAAACAAAGTCAATCCCATGGAAACGTGCTTCAATTGACTTGGGGTCGGATGGAGTCGTCGGAATTTCATCAAAATAATGTGCTATATTATTACCTCATTTCAAATGCCTGATCTTTAGAATTATACTTCTGCTGCAGTCCTGCCTATCATACTATATCTTTATTCTGCATATCCTATAAATTATCTTCGGCGTATCCTGTCACTTAGTCTTATTCCAGATCCTGTCAATATGCGTTTTTTCAAGAACCAGAAGGAAAGGAAATCCTAATGCATACACAACAACCATCTCACTTACGCCAACATACATAATGTTTATTGCAGCAAGTGTACCTGTGACCGGACCATCTGTCAGAAGATACGTGAGATAAATTCCTACAATGACAGCATTTACCAGTACCGGCGGCACAAGGGCCAGAATCTCCCGGGGTCTCTGTGAAATTCTGACTGCTCTCTGTGAAATCCATCGGGTAAGAACAGCGGCTATCAGCGTAGCCAGGGATCCGAAAACTATATCAATAACTCCAAGGTTCAGAGGATTGAGAAGATTTGCAAGAAAGCATCCCATAGTCAATCCCGGAATCGCTGCAGGTGTAAGAATCGGAAGCACCACCATGATTTCGGCAAGCCGGAATTGTATCGGACCAAAGGCGAACTGTGCAAAAGGCAGTGTCAGTACCACATAAAGCGCTGCAATTACAGCAGAGGTCGCCAGATAGAGAGTGCCGACAGCAGAAGAGTTTTTTCCCTTGTTCATGAATGTGATCCTCCAAAATTAGTTGTCGATGCGTCGTCGACCGGAGCAAATTGTACTAGAGTCTGGCGTCCCACATTGATAGCATGTCAAAAGGAATCCGTCAGCCCCGTATAGACTATAAAGAAAACCCGTCCGGATTGCAAGGAAAAGCAAGTTAAAGCGGGTATATTCGTCCCGGATGCTGCAGGGATGGCGCCCTGCGAATCGCAGCCTCAACAAATATACCCGCTTCATCGGTTCTCATCTGAATGTCGCAAAAAATCCTTTCATGTTTTTTAATGCCGTTTTACGTCTGTTTTTGCCCGTAATAAGCTCCCGGTCCGTGCTTTCGGAGGAAATGCTTATCCATCAGCTCGCTTTGCATCGGCCTGCGGGGTGCGGATTCCGGAAGTCTTTCCGTATGCCATGCCATCATGGCGAGCTCTTCAAGCACAACTGCATTATGAACTGCATCAGACGCATCTTTTCCCCATGTGAAAGGACCGTGTGACTGCACAAGGACCGCGGGAATCTGTGCCGGATCAAGACCCTGTGATACAAAGGTCTCAATAATGACATTTCCCGTCTCAAGCTCATAACTTCCCGCAATCTCTTCGGCTGTCATTTGCCTTGTGCATGGTATTTCCCCGTAAAAATAATCACCGTGGGTCGTTCCGTAAGCCGGGATGCCGCGGCCTGCCTGTGACCATATCGTCGCCCATCTCGAATGTGTGTGTACCACACCCTGAGCCGAAGGGAAAGCCTGGTAAAGTGCAAGATGAGTCGGTGTATCAGAGGAAGGATTCAATTCCCCTTCGACCTTGTTTCCTGACATGTCGACGACTACCATATCCGAGGGCTGAAGTTCTTCGTAAGGGACGCCCGAAGGCTTGATTACAAAGAGACCTTTTGACCGGTCAATCCCGGATACATTCCCCCATGTGAATACAATCAGGCCATGTGCCTTCAGGGCCATATTTGCCTCATAAACAGATTTTTTCAGATCTTCAAGCATTATTTTTCACCTCATGAATAATTAATTAAGCTTCCAGGCAATATCGTTCCATCGAAGCTCCCGGCGAAGGTCGGTAATCGTGGTCTTCTCACTGATATGTACGAACTCGATATTCATCATTTCTGCCCAGTCCCTCATATGCTCTGCTGTCAGAGCGTAGCTCATGACATTGTGATGTGCACCCCCTGAGAGAATCCAAGCCTCCGTCCCCGTTGAAAGATCCGGCATCGGCCTCCACATTACGCGTGCCACGGGGAGCCTGGGCATTTCATGAAGGGGCGCAACGGCAGTTACATCATTTACAATCAGGCGAAGTCTTCCGCCCATATCAACCAGGGATGCAATGATCGCAGCACCGGCTGAACCGTCATATACAAGGCGTGCAGGATCTGATTTGCCGCCGATTCCCAGAGGGTGTACTTCAATACGTGCTTTATGGGATGCCAGCGAGGGGCATACTTCGAGCATATGTGCACCAAGGACGTATTCATTGCCGGGTTCAAAGTGGTATGTATAGTCTTCCATAAAGGACGTCCCGCCGGAAAGCCCTAATGCCATCTGCTTCATGACGCGGACAAGTGCTGCTGTCTTCCAGTCGCCTTCACCTCCGAAACCGAATCCGTCTGCCATCATATTCTGAATGGCAAGACCCGGAAGCTGCTCCATGCCGTGAAGATCCTGGAATGTATCCGACATGGCACCGAATCCGCCGTCTGCAAACATTTTGCGCAGGGCGGCTTCAACCTTCGCCTGAAAACGCACTGCATCGAGGTTATCCGTTGCCATTATATAACGTTCGGCATACTGCTCCATCTGGGCATCTATCTGCTCCGGTGTTACCTCTGCCATCACATCAGTCAGATCATTTATTCCCCAGCCGTTAACCTGCCAGCCCAATTTGATCTGTACTTCAACTTTATCGCCCTCTGTAACAGCGACTTCGCGCATATTGTCGCCTATACGGATGACCTTAAGCTTTTTGCTGACTGCGACGCCAATTGCTGAACGCATCCATCCGGCGATGCGGGAACGGACCTCCGCGCTGCTCCAGTGACCTGAAATAACTTTGCGGGGAAGACGCATGCGCGCAGTAATAAAACCATGCTCCTTATCACCATGTGCTGACTGATTCATATTCATGAAATCCATATCGATGGTATCCCACGGAATATCGCGGTTATACTGCGTGTCAAATTGCAGAAGAGGCTTGGACAGTGCCGCAAAACCGGCGATCCACATCTTGGAGGGAGAGAATGTGTGCATCCAGGTGATAACACCCGCGCAGTTCGGATCCAGACTTGCTGCTTCAAGTACAGCCGTAATCTCAGAAGTCCCTGTAACAACAGGCTTATAGATAACCGTACCCGGGACACTTATGTCAGCATTCAGGGCAGCTGCGATTTCCTCTGCGTGCCCGACCATTTCCTGGGAAATATCTCCGTAGAGCTTCTGTGCGCCGGTGATAAACCAAAACTCGTATTTTTTCAATTCTGACATGCAACTGTCCTCCCTATCCTATATTGAATTATTGAATCACTGGTGTTTTCGTACATGTTGAATCTTTAACAATTAAATCAACGTCCATAACAAGCGATTTTGCACGGTTTCCGGTATCGATCATATCAAGCAATCGCATTGCAGCTTCTCTGCCGATCATTTCAGCCGGATGTGTAACAGATGTAATACGCACAGGAGACAGTTCAGAAATTGAAGAATTATCAAATCCGATAATCGACTTATCCAGCGGAATGCGAACCCCGTTTCTAAGCATTGCCTGAACTAAACGTATTGCAATCTGATCGTTATAACAGACAACTGCAGTACACTTCTGCAAGCGCCGCAATAGCCTGGCTTCTTCACTTCTTGCAAAAAGATGTTCGATATCCGGTGTTGTATACCAAATGGTCTCATCATCATACATCGGAAGATTATGGCGAACCACCTCTTCCGAAAATCCCGCATACCGTTCATGACCCTGACGGTCGTCCGCTTTGAAAATGCCGCCGATTCTTCGGTGTCCAAGTCTATATAAATAATCTACAGCAAGTCTTCCGCCGGCTCTGTCATTGGTTACTACAAAGACGGGGTCGAGTGCTTCGTAAAATCCGTTAATAAATATATAAGGAATTCCTTTATCTGTCAGTTCCCTATAGAGCGGCAAATTCGGATTGGGAAGTGCAGAACGATTGCCCTCCACTATTATTCCGTCAACACCTTTGTTCATCAGGGACATCAGAAGCTGATGTTCCGTTTCTACCTTGTTTCTGGTAACTCCCAGGGTCATGCTATACCCATTTTCAGTGAGTACCGATTCAATTCCGCTGGTTATGCCGGGGAAAATATAATCGGTAATACTTGTTGCTATGTAGCCGATTGTCATTACTTTGGTGATTTCCGTCACGTATGTACCGCTCCCCCGGCGGCTCACCAGTGCACCCTTTTTTTCAAGATGCGTAATAGACTGTCGAACTGTTTGTCTGCTGACAGCAAACTGTTCCGCCAGCTTGTTCTCTGAAGGGATTTTTTGTCCGCTGGAATAAGTTCCATCCAAAATTTTGGATCTTATCCAATTCTCAAGTATTTGATATTTGTGTTTACTATCATCACTGAAAGCCACAATATTACTCCGATCAATGAAAAAATAGCTGAGATGGATGAGTTTGTCTCCGGCCCTTCATATGTACAGGAACCGGAGACAAACCGGTTAAACATATTGCTCAAATTAGTTCCCTGATCTGCGTTTGGAGATCAGGTCAACCGAAACGGCACCGAGAAGTACTGTGCCCTTTATGACTTTCTGCCACTCAACAGGAACTCCGAGAAGTGACATACCCATGTTCAGGACGCCCATGATCAATGCACCGACAACAGCACCGATTACGGTACCGACGCCGCCTGTTGTAGAAGCACCGCCAATGTAGCATGCAGCGATTGCATCAAGTTCAAAACTGTCGCCAGCTTTCGGAGTAGCCGCCCCATTTCTCGATGACAGAACAATTCCTGCTACTGCACACATAATGCCCATGCTGAAATAGACAAAGAACATCACTTTGGTCGTGTTAATTCCTGAGAGCATAGCAGCTTTCGCGTTGCCGCCCAGTGCATATATATGACGCCCGGCAACTGTATTCTGTGTAATAAAAGAATAGATAACAATAATCAGGACTAAAATCAAAAGGATGATCGGAAGTCCGGAAGAACGGGCAAGCTTGTAAGTGAAGATATTTGCAACAATGATAATAACAGCAATTTTGACGATAGACTGAATTGCCGGTGTTACAAAAAAACTGTATTTTCTTTTTATACTCCTGTTACGGATTTCCATAATAATTACTAATACAGCAGCGGTAATACCTACAATCAAAGAAATCATATCGAACTCGACTGTACTTGTACCAAATCTTACAAAATATGTAGGAAGATAGGCGTTGGCAATTTTGTTGTATAATGCATCCGAAAAAGGTCCCACTGTCCGTCCCGTCAAAACAACCATTGTCAAACCACGGAAAATTAACATATCTGCTAGTGTAACGATGAATGCAGGAATCCGCATAAAAGCGATAAAGAATCCCTGGAAGCAGCCGACGAGTGCACCAATGGCAAGGCCGGCAATAATTGCAATCCATGCAGGCATCTTATAGTCAACCATAACGACTGCTGAAACAGAACCGACAAATGCTACGACCGAACCGACTGAAAGATCGACGTTACCGGTTAGTATGCAAAGCAGCATGCCGCAGGCAAGAATAACGATATAAGAGTTCTGCATGATAAGATTGTTAAAATTGTCAGGATAGAACAGCTTCCCCTGAGTCGCAATTGAAAACATTACAAAAATTACGATCAAGGCAATCATCATACCGTATTGGCGCAAATCAGCGCCCTGTAAAGAATTCTTTTTTATTTTTTGCTCATTCACACCCATCTTATTTGACCTCCTTTTGATGAGACATAATACACTTCATAATTGATTCCTGCGTTGCATCCTTCTTCGAAAGTTCGCCGGCAATTTCACCCTCATTTACAACATATACTCGATCTGCCATACCCAGAATCTCAGGCATTTCAGAAGAGATAATGATAATGGATTTGCCTTCAGCAACCAACTGATTGATAACACAGTAAATCTCGTATTTTGCACCGACATCAATGCCTCTGGTCGGTTCATCCATAATCAAAACATCCGGGTGTGTGAGAATCCATTTAGCAAGTACAACTTTTTGTTGATTTCCACCGGAAAGACTTCCGACCACTTGCTCAATGCTGTTTGCTTTGACATTGATTTTCTTTTTGTACTCTTCCGCAGCAAGGATTTCCTCGTTCTTATTCAGAACTCCATACTTATTTGAAAAAGAATCAAGGCTGGAAAGAGTCATATTCCT